>JGI24158J21664_10001165_pt1 | contig 28527 bp, 19 predicted proteins | sample Ectturendosymbi3_FD_21664 | JGI IMG/M metagenome (IMG submission 21664) | reverse complement strand
GCACAGGTCAAGATCTGTGTCAGTGCGGCAGACCTTAGCAACGTGTTTACGTTTGTCACGATTCAACAGTATCAATTTTTTGCACCAGTTCAAACAATCTTCTGGCCTGGCTTGAAGTCTCAAATTGATTTTCAGTATCTCAAATCTGATGATGTTGAACTGCCTGATGATGTTGAACTGCCCTACTTCGAAGTCTACCCATCAAAAAATGTTTGGCGCCGCTACTGAGATTTGACAATATTCCGAATGTCGTTTTGCGCATGCTTGATGTGAAATTTGCGTTCCATAAATATTAAATTTGCATTCACAGCATGGAGAAATTGTGTCTGAGCGAAACCAGTATGCATGTTTTTAATCAGAATTATTTGTTGCTCACTTATCCAATGATAATATCGCCACATCCATGGTCTGCACTTTCGCATGAAATTAAAAATGAAATTCATATTGAAATTGAAAATGAAAATTATAATGAGATTCAAATTTGAAAATGAAATTGTGAACGAATTGGAAAATGAAATCTTTGTTGAAATGAAATCAAAGTTGAAATGAAATTGAAAATGATATTGAAACGAAGTGGAAATTTCAATTCAAACTGAAAGCTAATTTCAAAATGAAATCAAAGTTTGAATGAAACCAGAAATGAAATCGGCAAATGATATAGTAAACGAATTGCAAAAATGAAACATCCACTTGATTGCAATGGGCCACCATACTGATCTAATATGGTTGTCTTCCACTTCGGAAATTTTTTTGTAAGGCTTTTGTTTCCGACTGCTAGTTGTTAAAAATTAAATCCTTTGGATGTGGACATTTTTTTTTGAAAAATAATCCTGTATTTACCTTCTTTTGTTTCTGAGCGTTTAAATTTGCGCGCGCTTTTTTAAAGTTACCAATTTAACTATTGATTATATCAGAGGTTATGCTCTCTTTTATACCAGAACCCGAAAAAGCAGAGGAAGCAGCTGATAAATATTTCAAAACACCATTTATTTCAGTACAAAAAACGCTTCTTTTGCTCAACGACCTGACGCGTACGAACTATCGATAAACGATATGCAGATACTGGAAAACCGTGCAGATCTCCAAAAATATATAGAGTTGACATCACGTGCAAAAGTTCACCCAGCTGTGTTGGTATTTAATTTTTTTGTGATCATCATCGACAACATGTCGTGAAAAAGACAGCTTGCTAAAAACACGTCAGAACTCGAAGAAATGGACGTGATTTGGGCGAAGTTGCACAGCAGCGCCGAGGAGGGGTTCTTGATGGGGGCGGCCTGTGGCGACGACGCCGATGACGACGACGAGTACGACGCCGTGGGTTTAGCCTCCAAACACGCGTACAGTCTGCTGGAAGCCAAACTGGAAAGTCTTGGCGGTGAATGCACTGTGAGGTGGGCAGGAAAGGATTCAATATATTCGGATGTTGTTTTGTCAATGGATGCTCAATTTTGTAAAAATAAACCACTCACTGTTGTTAGATGGTTTGAAGAAAATCTTTCAATTACTGTGTTTTTTCTGACTTAACCCGGGATGTGTCCTGCAGCGAACTGAATTGATTTTATGAAAGGCTCTGTTCTGCGCGCTGATGTTTTTGTTACGTATAACCAGGGCTTCCGTTAACGAATGAATACTATTATTAAAGCATATTGTGTGCAAAGCACAGCCGAGTGTAAGACTGTTAATTGTTAATTAGGCATAACCATTTTTGCAAGTTTGTCCTAGCTGTATATTAAAACTAGTGCGTTTACGTAATGTAGACTGTTTCCTTTGCGGCGCTGTTTGCGTATCGTAGATTTTGATTCATCATCTTGTAATGTTTCAACCATAATTTATAAGAGCTTTAAGAAATGGTCGGGCACCTCGGTATAAATAAAATTGATTGTTATTTTCATTCTCAATTCCATTAAATCTCGCTCCGCGTGTTCTGTACGTCTGTTAATAGACTGCTGAAGCTTCGCAACCCCTGGGGTCGGTTCTCGTGGAAGGGTGACTGGTCGGCGAACTCTGACCTTTGGAACGTTTATCCCGCGCTTCGGTCAAAGTTGAAACCGAACGAACAAGACGCCGCGACGTTTTGGATGACGTTTGAGGACTTCGCGGAGTGAGTGGCTTGCGACTGCAACAACCACCTCGCGGATATCGTTTGACGCTGTCGCTAAACCGCTAGTAACCTTATAATCTAACAGGGTGACGTCTTGTGTCAGATACTGAACTGCGGATAAAGTTGCAACAAAAAGCGACCTCGAGCTCGGAGAAAAACTTTAGCGTGCCACGTGTTTCGGCGCTGATTAACTGTTGATTCTAAGATCTTGTAACTTGCAGGATTCCTATGGAATCTAGAAAGGTCTGGAAAAATTATTTTTGTTGCCTGTTAGTATGGAAAAAGAAAATAATTTTCCAGACTTGATTGTTTGACATGTATTCTGATATTATTTTACTCCAAGATTGACATTTTTACTTTTCCAACACGTTAACTATTATAGTGCATGTAATTGAACTGAGCATGTCATTCGGAAATTTTAAATCTGGAAAAAATCCAGAAAATGTCTGCAAATACATTAGCAAAATTGCGTAGAAACCCTGAACTTGATATTATTGATCCACAGATACTTCACCTCCGTCGACATTTGCAAAGTGAACGAGAAGTGGGATTGGAAAGAGCATCGACTGCTGGGTAGTTATCCTGGCTCGGCGGGGAATCCCGTGGAAGCGTACTGCTTGCACGTGACCGAGAGAACCGAAATTGAACTCGGTGTATATCAACAGATAGCCAGGTATGGAAGACGGAGAGCGTCGATTTTATCCCAGATGAAGAAAATCGCTCGTTCAATTTCATTGTTGCGCTGTGGCTTTCACACAGATAGACGATGTATACACATGCTGCTCTATTGTATCTTCATACGTTTTGGAAATTGTGCTTACTAGGATAAAATCCGGAATATTGTAATAAATGTTAAGTTATGAAAACACAAGGTCGATTCTCTACAGAGGAACTTCCCAGTCACAGTACTGCGCTGTCGAACTTTGCTAGAATGTGTGTATGGTGCCGTTGTGTCCTTCATCTGCAAAAAACGCCTTTTCATGCTGCTTGTGCTGCTTTTTTCTTCTGAAGAAACTTGCGCATACGTTTCGATCTGTTTGCAAAGATGGCGCTACGCAAAGATCACAATTTGTAAACACAAATGTTCGTGTGCAAATTTCAAAGAAAACCGTAAAGCCAGAGTGGATTGAATCCGAAAAGGATGATCTTTGTAGTTGGATTGCACAGTTGAGCTGATACGAGCACAAAAATAATGTGTTGTTTTTTATGTTGAAAAAGTGAAAAATTGTAGAAAATTTGTGAATATAGATTTGCAGTTTGTATCTGAGGTTACCTGCTTTGAACACGTCGTCCTAATCTCAAAACAGTTCCTGACTTTTTGAGGACAACCCGATGAATTACAAATTGTCCTTCGAAGAACTCAAGTACAAGCTTCATGTTTTTTTATTGTCACCTTTGACTGTTTTAACACCACTGTGGCAGTCATTATATATGGCGGGATGTTCCCTATGAGACTTGCCTTCATCCAGAACGCAGAAAGGTTCGAACCAGCAACCTGTGGATCAGTGCATCTGCGTATTTCGCTCTAGCGATTCCGGGCGGGACAGACTCGTGATCGGCGATCTGATCGCATGCAGCAAACGCCGGGTGAGCCACCAACGTTGAGTGACGATCAAAGTCTATTGACGTAAACATCCTGAAAATAAACTTCCTAATCAGCTGTGCAGTAAACGGACTTAACACGTTCATCCCACTGTTATGTGTTGCCAAAGTTCTACCTAGAAAAAAAAACGGTAAATCAATATGAAAACAAGTTACCTTGCACTGAGTTGTTTCGTGACGTGCTTAGGGTGACGTCACAATAATAGTTTTTTGTTGTTGCGTTTTTTACAATGGTCAATACGTTTGAATTGTTCGAAAGGCAGCTTGTATGGAGCAAGTACAATTCAATTGGCCAATAAAGGACTTGTTGTGTAAGAGCTGACTTAAAAAATCTGACANACTTCTGCAATCCACTTAACAAGCTCTTAAGTTTGTCACCCGATTGTTACAAGCAGGNCCGCAACCAGGGGTCGACAAGGGGGCANTTGCGAAATTTTCGAAATCATGTTTAGTTGTTAAGTTCAGCAACAAGTTACAGCCATTTACCNTCCAAAATAGTGCAATGAGATGTTACAAAAGGTTGCAATCAATTTGACCCTCCCCGGTAAATATCAGCTGCTTGCGGCCCTGGTTACAAGCTCCTGTATACAACAAACACTGGAGAATTCTTTGCGGCCTTCCCTCGTCGTGCGAGCCCGTGACAGACAGGCCGATTTATTGTACATTTATTTGGACAAATTTATTGTACAGTTTTTGAGAAAAACGTACGGTGGAGACCGAATACGGAATGTTTAAGGGAGAAAAAATNAAGAAAACAAACAACCTCAATTTTCCGATCAGCGAACTTCTAGAGTTTCTAAAATCCTCACCTCACAAATNCAACCACAACCACGTTTATTTGTTNATTGCTCAGTCGAGCTTTCTTCNTTCTTTCTTAGATAAATAATGGCGGTGAAAGTTCAGCACGNGTTGCTAACGTTGTTAAGCAAGGCCGATTTTGCGCACACAAGACCAAAATAAAACGTTGCAAGTTCAATGCATTTCACTCGCGACTGCTTGCAACCGGTCACCATCGACCATGTGTGTGCGAAAGTCATGTTGAGTTGCAGCAGCTCAATGCTCGTTTTGTGGATATCTCTGTTCAGGTGAAAAAGTACGTCTCGTGCAACTGCTTTCTAGACCGTGGCGTATATCTGGTGGTGTGCCTGGCGTTCAATCATTGGAGGTCGGGATTTTCTCAAGGTAGACGTATGTTCCAGCTACAAAGAGAGCACGGAATTTTTTAGACCCAGTTCGTTTTCTTCAGCCTATCTTCTCGTTCTGTCTTTCGATCGATCATCTGAAAAAGTTGCAGGATGCCTGGAGTCGCCGAATAAAGTAACAAGTTGTTGCCACAAAGAACGATGGGTTGCCTAAGATCTTGCTCGTGCGAATTACCTGCAGCTTACTTTATTACTGGCTTAAACATGACAACCCGTTTGTACGAGCAACTGAAAATGCCAAATACCCAGCTGAAAGATCGGAAAGTTGTTTGTTTTTTTATTTGTGGGGCAGTAGCCCCCTGTTCAAGGAGCATGTAACCAAAGCGCTGAGAATTAATAAATGGAAACATAATTATTTTGAATATGCTTCTTTCATTCACTGTCTATTTTTGAAACTTCGGTTTCGCATAATGTGCGTGAAAATAATTATTTTTACAAAAAATTGTAGCTGCTCTATCGCTAAGGTTCACGTTTACTTAATTTACCAGCAAAATTCATGTTAAATCCTGACACCAGATGAAGCACTCATTTCGTTACTTGAAATCCTTCGCTATCTTCCATTTGCCAAACGAAACTTTTCGTTTTACTTTAACTCTTACATTTTAGCAAAGAACTGTTATTTCTTCCAGCAAGGAATATCACGAACGAAGACGACAGCAGCCTCCCGAAATACGCTCTGGTGGTGCACAGCAGCAAAGACGTGCTCTTGTATTCTTGCGACGCAGACGGAGTTTTGGCCGATGTTGTGATAAAGCTGGTGATGAAACACGGGAAAGCGATGACGGTAAGTTCCGTCACTAACGACAATTGAAATTTATTATCATTTAAGGCTGCACACTTAATTATGGAATTTTCACTGACTGCATCTAATATCATTGGGTTCGGACTGGACGTTTTTTTGCCTTTTTGTACAGTATTTTGTTTAGTTTTTTTTTTTTTGTAAGGTGTTTCAGAATGTAAAGAATATCGTTTTTTTAATGAAAGCTACAATTTTTCATCTTTCCATTGTTCATACCACCGGGTTTTGACAAACCGCGACATGCGGCCAGGCAGTCTGTGTTCTTTTGTTCGCAACGGACAACAGGAAAACACTTCCATTGAAGTGACAGTTGTTTTGGGGGCAGGCACTATTCGACCAAAAATATTTGAGCAGAACAAACCCGCAACAACCAGTGTGACGAGAGAAACGTTTGTTTGTTTCCCACCGCGGTGCTTTGTGAAAGAGAAGATCATTCGATATGCCAAAGTTCTTGATTCTAGAAAGATCATATTGTTTTTTTTCTCGATAGAGCAACAAGAGCGAAGCTCGCCAGTGAAATGGCGCTGCCCTCCCCTTGGGAAAAATAATTGTATAATAAACTGGCGCTTTTCATTTTGTTGCGCGGCGTTATCTCGCGAAATGTTGCTGAAGAGGTATGAGGGAATTGAGAACTTGTTTGATTTCGTGTTTTTGGGAAATGATTCGTGAATTGCATTGTTTGCTGTGAGTGAATAGCGAGTAAAGTTACAAAGGATTCAAATTCTTCTGATGTAACATCCGGGGTCTTGAACTTCGAGGTCTGATTAGGAATGTCCAAAGCGATAATTCAGTGAAAAAAGTTCGCTTCTTCTGCTAAGTGTGCGAGACTGAAATGGGGTGAGTGTTTCCCGGCTACGGAATGGGGGTTGATTGGAAAAAGTCAAATAGCTCTTAAGTCGCCCCAAACATTTAGCATTAAAAAGCAAAGTTTTTTTCAGAGAAGCTAGTGCAGTGGTTCTTAACCTTGGTTCGACGAAGGTTATCTGAAACATGACTAAAAAAGTGGGACTACTGTATAATTAAATATAAACCGTTGAACGATTTCATTTCAGTAACCCACTTTTACTTTCTGTTACACTGGGCAAAAATGGGATTCGACAAAACCTTGGATAACTACGTAAAGGTTCGGTGTGTTTGTAAAGGTTAAGAACCACTGAGCTAGTGTTTATAGTCTTCGCAATTCAAAAGACAGTCTGGTACTTTTGTTGATGCGTCTTTCTTCGTTACTTCGCTGGTATTCATCATCCGCTCCAATCGCTCGCTGACAATCGTCCGCTTGCTTCACGACGGTTGCAATTCACTTAACAAGGCCTACAATTTTTCGTGAAAACGCACTTCTTTCAATAATTATATATTCTCCTACTACCTCATATCAGCGACCAGCCTCTTCGTCGGTCTTTGTAGAATGTGAGCTAATGACGTAAACGATGCTGCAACGTGAAGTTGGCGACTGGCGGTGTTTGTTAGATTTTTTGTGCGGGTTCCTTTGAAAAAAGTGCTTTTATTGCTTAATTTCATCCTTACAATGCAGTTTTTGTGTTGTGAAACGAGAACCACTGTTGTGAACAGTGGCACATATGCTTCTTTGATTGAAACCCTGAAGCAAGATCAGATGATAGAAAAAGATCCAGGGTTTCCGTGATAAGAGCAAACGCCGTTATACAGCTTGGAAAAAAGTCTGTTATTTCGTAGATTCTTTGCAAAAGCGGTTGCTCTCGCTGCAGCAACGGACATTTACCGTACCTTGGCCCTGATACGTTCTCTTGTGTTGTTGTAGAAAATTTGTGCATTATGCGAAGACAATGGCTGATTGTGTCGTAACATTTGCGTCCAGCACGCTCACTGCAGTCGTTCGGTGTGAAGCAACCTCCGCAGTTCGTGGCGTTGACATTTCACTAACTGGTTCGGACTAATTTCACATAATCTGTAAGCTACGCTTTGGATTTATTTATGAAGTGGCAGTCCGCACGCCCTGTATGCACCGGGGTCGGCAAACACGCGGCCCGGTGCCAGTCCATGAAAGAATGGTCACCGGGTCGTGCGAAACCAAGGCCAAATTGGTCCAAAAGTGACTAGAACGACTGACATAAGGAACTCATTGCGAGTGCCGTCGAGTACCATAATCCCTACAGGTCGGAGCATCTCACTGCGGCAACGCAAGCCCAGATCTCTCACCGATACAGTGCGATGATGACTTACGAGTTGTAATGAATTTGCACTTGCCAAGCAATCATTACTTTACTGTGGACCGGGGCGCAAAATACTGCCAGGCTGAAACTGGTTCGCAGTGCGAAAAAGTTTGCCGACCCATGCAGTAGCCTACGCTATGGACGCCATCGCTGAAACGAGGGCACTGCATTGTTACGTTGCAGGCGTACCCGAGCGTGACGTGTTACGTCATCGACGATGGCTGGGCCGGATTCATTGCAGTGGCGGTGAACGCGGATCCGAAGAAATATTTCTGCGTCACAATGGATTGTTCGAAAACAGTCAACGTCGTGTCGACCCGTGGAACGTTCCGCACCGATGATTGCCTCGCTCCATTGCACAGGTTCATCTACTTCCAGCGATTCTTCATTGAATGAAAGAAGCTTTTGTAACATTACAACGGATCGTTTCGATCTCCCACAGTTTTCCTGGAGAATGGTTGCAAAATCAACAAGATTTTTTGTTGAATCAAATAATTGCTAAATTGTTTTCAGTGTTGTCAGCCTGGATGTAACGAAATGTCAGAGTTACGCTTTCGCAAAATAGACCAAATCCTAGGCCCCGTGGTCTTTTCAGCTCTAAACTGGAAATTATTAAACTGCTACTCAAGCAATGCAGATGCGATCTTTTGCGTATTAATATCTGCTGGATTGGGCAACAGACTAGAAAACGCGTATTCCTTGCAACGAAGATAGCAAACCATCACAGAGAAATAATACGTGCATAACCATTTGTAGTGAGTTAACTGCCTTTTGAACCACCGTAGCATATTTGCCGCATGTTGGGAGATCCTGTTCCTGTCACACGTTTCTAACGTTGCGGCTTTTATTTTGCAGACAGGTTTTGACTGTCCTTACACAGCTGGACATTGGCAGCAAGTTCAATCTTCGCTACGATTTCACTTATCGTCAGTCGGCATTCTCTGCTGACACCAACGCGGCAGGATTGACGCCTTATCTTCGAGGCTTACACGCACCGCGCCCTCTCTAAGCTCAACGTGCGTCAAGCTGAACGCCGTCCACTCTTGCCAGCATTTTTGAGTTTCGAACTTGGAAAGTGCATCACGTGCATGGGCGTCGGAAAGGGGGGGGGGCAGGGAAAGCCAGGACCCTCCTGGAGTTTGAAATTTGACATTTTGCTTTAAACTCTTTTTCGTAGAAAAATGACTTTCCCTTAGTCTCAAGAGTTGATAAAGTGAAAATTCACCACTGTTTCCTCCCTGGAACAGATCCATCCGAAGCCCATGTTCCCTTGTGCCAGGTTGGTGAAGATTGTGCCTTGAACCTCAACTTCGTTGCAAGCTTCATTCTGTCGTTTTGCAGCAGACTTTGATCGAGACTTGGTGCTCGATCGCGTGGTCTGTTGCTGCAAACACAACCCTTTGCACTTAAACTGTTACACAGAATTATGTTTTGATGACTGCGATACCAATTTATCGTGATCGTTTTTCATGTTTCGTGGAGTTACGTGCAATAGAATTGCGTGAAAATGTTGTGGACTTCAGAGACAGATTCACAGTCGGCGCGTTTTCGAAGTCGCACCGACCAAACCATGTTGGTCTGATTTTTGTTTTCTGCTGCTTACGCGTGGGACAAACAACAGGACGTGAAGGAAATTAAGACAACCGCAAAAGCAAGGATAGTTTGAGTGAAAACCATGCGCACGTTACATCGACGCATGTGAAATATCAGTGACCGTCAAATTGCTACTTGCCAAATAATTTTAATGAGAAAGCAAAACATTTGCGAAACGTGAAACTCTGTAGTGAAAAAATGATGATTTTATTTGCCAGTACTTTGGTAAGTTTTTAGTTGGGTTTTTATGTTCTCCTTTCACCCAAGCGCTTCACAAACGCATGATTAGTTTGCAAATCTATGCGAAGTGTTTTTAACATGCTTTTATGTCTTTGTTGGTTGAGATTGTCTTTCGTTTCAGGTCGCACTTTGCTCTTACGCGTCTTACGAAATCGCTATGGTCTGCAACGGCGTTGACGTCATTGGCAATGTCTGGGCGGAGATGTTCACTGTATCTGCCCTGCCGTTGCACTGGTTAGCTATAATAGAACCATATGTTGCCTGGTCAAATTCGCAAGATATTTCTTCCTTTGTGAAACTGCGCGATTCGATGCTTTGCTCCACCCTGGTGTATGTTTTGGAATTGCGAGTAAAATCACGTTTCAGTGATGGTTGCCCTGCCGTTTTGAGGAAAGTTGTCAACCTCAAATGCACTCCAGACATCATCAAGTGAAATAACCAGAAAAGTGTCTTTGGCCAAAACGCTACAGCCAAAGTCCATTCCACAGCTTCGAAAATCCATTGCAGTCTTCATCACTTAATCCATAACGGTCCTTACTCGATCGCAGCTTGACATTTCAGGTTTCCCGAAAACAACTAAAGAAGTCTGAGTTGAAAAATTTGTTGCGATCTTTAACAAGGCTCGTTAGGCTAAAACCTTTTGAATGTTAGAAAACTCGTGTTTGACATTTTCATCTTTTTTTATCTCGATTTTGAGTGGACTGGAAGTAGTCGCAATTTCTGATAAGATTTTTCCATGACAATACTTCTAACATCTAGTAAAAATTATCTTACTAGTGGTGGGTTAAGGCTCGAGGTTTAAGTGCGAAGTAAGTGGTAAATGGGCGCCAAACAGACGATTTAGTGATAACCTTTTCGCTTGTATTTTTACCTATCGGCTTCGTTCCACAACTTAATTTTGCGAAATACAACTATGACCGGGATGATTTTTGTGCGGATAAATTGTGGTCGGAATGAACTGTGTTTGATTACACCAGTAATTTTCAATCTTTCATGGTTGTGGCCCCCACCGAAACCATCAACACCTTTCCCCCCTTGTGTGAGGAGAAAGTTGTTGAAGCGAGCTGTGTGGAGGTAAACATGGCTGCTAGAAAACAACCCACGCTTTTGATTTATAACTAGGACAAAAAAGCAACAATACTGCCCTCGCTACTGTTTAAGGACGAAAAAACAGCAGTAATTTGAGCTGATTATATCGGTGAACGGCAAATGTTCATAAAAACTGCATTATGTCCTGAAAACCCATGTTATGGTGTAGTTTAACCATAACATGTCTGGCTCAGAAAATGGTGGAATCAACGACGAACAAACATGAACAAAAAAGACTGAACAAATGACAAATCTGACTGGATCGAAAAGTTAATACCAACATACAGCGTGTATTACAAGCGTGCACTGTATTAATAACCTTTTTGTATATGTGTTGGATTGTGTAAATATTGAATTTAAATGATATATATTAAAACGTAATAGATGTATTAGAAACAGCACAACATAAGGGAGGAAATTGATCAATTACGAAGCACTAATAGGTTGACTAACAAAATGCAACGCAATATAATTAGGATTAAAATTACATACCATCTCTGCAGCACGGCGATGACTGACTGGCCAAAAGGCATTCGATGAAAAGTGAGAATGAAACAGCCAAATGAATACATAAACAACGGTGCGTCTATAAAACAACAGTGGAAAGTTTAAAAGAATGTAATTAATACCACTGTTAAGCATGAAAAAGATGCAGAATCGTTAAAATGGCTGGAAAAGTGAAATATTGAGGCACGAACTGGACAATAAGTGAAACGCTCAGTCATTAATAAGTTGCCAATTGAAGCGATGACTGTGGTACAAAATGTGTCCAGTGAAGCACAAATGCCGGAAGTAATTAAAACCAAGCAGCGAAGTGCCATGATGCTGAATGAGCCAGGAGATGACGAAACGACTTACAATACAATTACTGAAACCAAAAATGAAATAAGCTGTTCCAATCAGCAATAGAACCTTACAAAAAAGTCTGTAAAAGAAAAGCAGGAGCAGCTAACCTATTAAAAGACTTTGGGACTACTCAAAGGAGTGATTTCACACAGACATTTCATGATATGAATGTTGTAAAAGTTTTGAAGTAATGTTGAAGAAACATCTCTACCTGAATTAGATAAACAATTGAGTTATGTGAGTGGGTAGCTGAATATATACCATCACCGTAAAAGCTCCTATTATGGTAGAGCAAATCGTACTGTAATTATTGTAGGATGTGTGAATGAAAAATTAATATGTACTAAAGTTCTAATTAAAATCGTACATTGTATTGAGTATTACGTGTACGTACATTGTATGAGAATATATAATGTTGCAAAGGGCAACTGCCGCCCGTAACGTAATAGCGTCTGTAAGAATGTATGTTGCAATGGGCAATTGCCGCCCGTAACGTCAACATGCACGTGGTTAGCTGACGTAGATAGAAAAAGTCCTTACATACCATGGGCAACGCCCGCCCGCAGTTTTGACGCAAAAGTTGACTGCGTAGAAGCAAAAATTAATCAACTGGAACGAGCGTAAAAACGTAATGACGAAATAAGAATCAAGGATTTGGGTATAAATAGCAGTGTAATTGAGAAGAGAGATTATTCGATTTTCGGTTTTGAAGAAGTCAACATTTCTTGAAGAAGAAGTCACAAAGAAACTTGCAGTATTGATCTGATACTCGTTGTATGAACCATGTCCTGGTGCTTCGGCTGAAGGAAGGGTTCATTGGGAGTGTTTGGTCATGCGTTCTGGGAGGGGTGCCTGGTAAAACAGGTCCTTCTGGGCACGTAAAAATAAAGGCCTGGTAAGGTTAGGTTAGAATTCCTAATAAATGTGAGTAAAAGTTCTCCGGCAGAGTGAGAAGTGGAATTCATTGGTGTAAAAGACTCTGGTAATTTGTGCCAGGACAATATAACTTTAATAAAAAAAGTCATTTCAACCTATACGAGCTGGCGATCTCCACAAGAAAGTCGCAAGTGCTCACAAAAATGAAATGCATACAATTGCGGTTAGGGAATTGTCCTGTTAAATAAGGCTAACTTATAGGAAGCTTTGGATAGGGGGACATGTTTGAAATGAGGTTAATCATGGCTTTAAATATTACTACTTTGTGGAAGATTGACGAGGTTGCTTTTGCAGTCACCGCCGACGTGCACCGGCTCTTTTGGAACATGTCAATCAGAAGCATGGTAGACGAAAAATACGATTTTGAGAGAGATTACATTATAAGTTGACGAAATCTTAAGATGTTTATGTAAAAATTGTTTAAAATAATAGTCATAATTGTGGAACTAAATGAAAAAAGAATGCTATAACCAATCAAGGACGACCATGCCATTCTAAAATGAGAAAAAGGTGACCACGTGCATTGCAAAGAACTGGTTTTTATTACTGAATGTTAGCTTAGAGATTGGCATTTTGATGGTCGTAACAAGTGTCATGAGTTACCGTTGGATGGTTTCTGAATACAATTTGCTCTATAAAAATTAAATTGAGGACTTCAGGCTTTGGTGAAATACTAAAAGACTTGATAGTTGTCAAAAGGCTTGGTATCTGGTGTATGAGGAGATTGAGGTGGCTAGATGAAAGAATCTGCAACGGGATATTTAGAATTGCGGTGTAGCATGAAAAGCTATAACTATTCTAGATCTTTCTGTAGTAACAGGCCAGTCACCTGATTTTTACTATAAAACCCACCCCGTCGCAACCGTCAAGGGAAATGGTCGACACCAGACTGCAGTTACGGAGCTTCTTATGCGAATTATATAATCTTTTATGAACATTAGATCGCTGCGATGAAGTTGCTTGCAACCAGTATCTGCACTCAACAGCTACAAGTCCTTGTCGCAACGCAGTTTACACAGAAACCTGTTTTAAAGCGGTCAAAGTTTGACTTCCTCTTAACAGCTAATCTACTTTGTTGATCGATTTCTTGCTGCTCAGAGATTTAAATGCAGATATACAGTAAACTTCAGTTAATCCGCATTCGATTTGGCCGACGATTTCATCCGGTTTAGGCGAAGATCCGGGTTAACAGAAGATGGTTATTTCCAGCCTGACGTCATCTAATTACTGAGATATCGGTTAAAGTAACCTAAATTAAACACATTTTCGACACAACAGCCGCCTTTCGCAGAAGCAAAACAAATTCATTGACGTGTTTACAATGGTACAACCAGAACCATCGCCTGAAAGTCTTGAATAGGGGTATTTACGTTTGTGCAGGGGGCACTGTAAAATTTGACCAAAGCTCTACTAATTTATATTGTTTCGTGTTTCAATTTTGGGGTGTTTGGAGCTTTGTCTGGGGGGTAAGCCCACCAAAGCCCCTCGCGTGGTGACGGTATTGGGTATCAGACTAGTGACCGCCATATCCATGCACTTATGAACAATCTTAAGTTCATAATTTTGTATTACTTGGCTGCGAAACAATGTTGGATATTGGACTAATGCAGCTATATTTCTGCATTGGCTATATTTATTTCTGCATTGGCAACACAATTGGCGTCCTTACAGAAAACGTGCTAGTTGCCACATAAGCTTTGTCTTGTCCTTGCAATCCGGTATCTAACGCAGTTGTAGAATGAGTATTCAGTATGTTGCTTCTGTGTCCAAGATGCGGGTAAGTTGTGATTGGATCAATGCTGTGTCATTTGTGCCTGTTTTTTAAGCTGTGTTCTTGGTGTTTTAACAGCCCAGTGGCAACTCCAGCACACGGGCTCCTGGGGCTTAACTCGAATCTTTGATTAGGATTTATATGGAGAAGGCAAGCTTGCTTGCTTTGTATATTTGTGCCACCACCATCGGTTGCTAACTCGGGCTCTTTACGTTGGGCCTTGTCACTGTTCATATGTTTTCGTTCCATGTCTGGCCTTTCGCGTTCATTTTGCAGGTGACCTAAATAAAACAATATCATTCGTATTAGGCGCTCTCTCGACAGCGTTCGCGCTTTACTCGGGCTCAACCATTAGAGCCCGAGCTGACCTGATTAAATATTTTTTAAAACACAATTCATATCGGACTGTTTTTTGAAGCAATGCGTTTGTATAGAACATTGGATTTGAATTCCAATCCAATGGACAGTTCCCTTTCGAAAATAATTTCAAGCGAACGACAAACTGTCCAGCTACTCGGGCTAATATGAAAGAGCCCGTTACGCAGCAGGGCTGTGGCGCTGAGCTGAAGCAATTTTGGATGGGTGGAACCGAAGCCTGAAATGCAGTTTCGGATCCACAGAGACAGTTTGTGAGACAAGCGAGTTATACAAATAATACAGTTTTTTTTCTGATTTTTTGGACCACATTGTTCTGGAGCCGGAGCCAAAAGCTTCTAGATGTTGGAGCCGGAGCCTGAAATTTGAGTACCGGCTCCACAGCCTTGGTACGCACAGGACTTACTGGCGTTACAGCTGCTCGTAGGTTACTCAACAGTGAAGTTAATATGCGAACTTCTCATTTATTGTTACGTAACTAACGTCACAGTGCAACAATAATGCCAGCCCGAATGAACGCAAATGGAAATCTCGGTGACGCAAACGTCGGTTTTATTCAGTCAAAATAAATCGTATGAGCCCGAGTGACGCTGTTAACCTGGCTCGCCCCTGCAACACCCTATTCGAATTTCAGGTGGTTCACCGATACGTTTTCATAGTTATTTTGTTTATATAGCAGTTTTTTTAAAGGTGTTTTAGGGACACGGTTCGGGTCCCTAACATCTTCCTTAAAAAAACCTGGAATAGCGTAACGTACACCTTCATATGGTGCATAGGTAATGACGTCATATTTCAATGTTTTAATTTTGTCTAAATTAAACCTTCATATGGTGTATAGGTAATGACGTCACAGTTGCCAATTTAAATCACAAAAATTTTCTATAGTTTTTTTGACGTGCGCTTGTGCCCCCCACTTTGAAAAAGGTTATACACCTACTCACTATACCTCAGTTCCTTAGATCGCTACACTACTACAAACACGACTAGATCATTCTGATTAGAAACTAAGACAGGGGTCGGGAACCTTTTTTGCTGAGGCATGAAAACTACATATTTTGATTGGATTTCCGCGAGAGCCTATTTTTTAACACTTAATGCAACTAACTTGTGCATTTTTAGGCAAAATCAACAATTTTAAGCAATGGTAAATATCTGAATTCTCTTTAATAACATGCTTCTTACTGTTAATGCGACTTCTGGTGCTGCATAGTGTTGCTGATGGCTTTGTAGGAAAATTACGGAAAAAGTTTCATCCGTAAAAATCGTGCAAAATACCAAGCGAGCCAGATGCCGTCATCAAAAGAGCCACACCTGGCTCGCGAGCCATGGGTTCTCGACACCTGAACTAAGTTGTGACAAGTGGTTCTCAACCATTTCGCTGAAGGGAGCCAAATCCAGACCTACGATTTTGTTACAGAGCCACACAGAAACTTTTCCCACAAACCAATTGACACGTTGTTTCATTGCACTAACGAAGCCTGCTGCACAGAACGTTAGATGTATTACTGAAAGACACTGCCTATCAAAAGGAATCCTTTCCCGGCAAAGAATCAGATAAGCCTGCTGAGCTCTAACAGGGAGCACTGTATATATTTCATTGAAACAGAATATGTCACTTAAAGACTGCTAAAATCCGCACAAAGCATGCATTTCTGCATCTGGTGTCGTAGCAATCAGGTTTAGTGTGCTATAAGGAGCACTGAGCTCCGCCTCTTGATTTTTTATTTGTGTTCTGGCTCCAGGCACAATGCCCAGCTCCGGGCTCCGCAGCCTGCCATGCACCTCTTCAGCACTTCGATAGATGAGCATGTACACCTAAAATTTCTTATGACAAAAAGGCTGAGTAAAATAACAAAAATCCACTGAATTTTTAATAGAAGTGTCATATTTGAGAACATTTGGAAATAATACATATATTTTCCTTTATATTGCTACCCTTAAATTAAACCTTCAGATAGGCAAATGCACCAAGGGGTACATTTAACCCAGGTTGGGAACCCCTGTTCTAGATCTAGAAACTCACAGTTGCTGTAACTTTGGACAACTGCGCTCTAGAAAAAAAGGAGCATAACAACAAATACATCACTAAGACGTGCTATTACTTTCGTCCTCTGCAAGTAAACAATGAATTACAGAACCTTTCCATAGCATGGTGATTGCGCAGTAAACTCGCATCATAAGCAACATGCAGCACCCTAATGATAACGGTAGCTTGCAGCTCAATTGCGGTATGTAACAATGTGCACGGCAATGAATCAAAACGTTTGATGAACTTCTATGATATAAAAAACACGGATTAGTAAAGTCGCGTATTTTAAGCAGTAGGTAAAACACCGGTGAAGGATCTCACAATCGTTATAATCCAACAATGGCAGTTCAAGACGACAATGTACAATGCAAATACTGTAATTGGCAATCACACCAATTTCCGGATGCGAACAATGCTGCAGCTTTATAACAACTACCAAAGTACTGAATTCAACGTCTAGGCCTGATAGCCTATTTTGAATTTTATGACGCGCATAGAACAACATTGCATAGAGCGAGAAAAAATAAAATTACTTGAGCAAATTCTGATCGAAACAGGTACTTACGAGTACAAGCAAACAAGATCAAATGTAAAATCGTTGCAAAATGTCTCAAAAATCAATTGCGCGCTCCTTACAAATTCGAAAGCGCATCTTTGCAGCACCTGGTGTCATTTGCTTATACTCAATAAAATGGCATAACCTTTTTTCCTTGACAAACGATATGCAACATGATGGGTGTGGAGTATGTGTACACTGCACACATTAGATATTTTGTCGGAGCGGCTTGCGTGGGGAATTTTCTGTATTTGCTGTTGTTGGCACGAGTGCTTTGTAGGGTAATCCGGACAGTGTCAGCGTACATATTATGGATGGGCGTTTCTTATGTGTTTAAGTTGTTTGTGCTTTTCATGTTTTAGACATCATATGTGCATAATTCGCAGAGCATGTTGGTGTGGGCCCGAAGAAAATGCTTACAAACGTGCTGTCTTTCAGATAAGAGAACTACTGAATATCAAACTTAACTGTTTCAATCACCCAAATACGAACGATCGGATGCAAAGAGCGGAAGTAACTTTACTGAAGAACAACTCAACGTCTTCTTCTTACAGATGACGCTCGGATAAACCGCTCAATACAGCAACTCAGGCCAAAGAAGGAACGCCTCCGCAAATATCGTAGAAACGTAAGTCAGTGTAAAATGCGCTCGTCGCCAACGGTGTTGTGATATCTGTCATCCCGCCCTTTCGATTTGAAAACACGCGCATATTTCTGACCACCTTGTGTGATCTGTATGGAGAACCGAAGTTGAAATTTAAATTAGAATCGGGAACAAGCCACTTCTCAAAAATGTTTACAGGTATAACAAAACAGGCGCACAAAAGTCTCCAGGTACACTTAAAAATTAGAACAATTACAACGACATGCGCCAAAACAGAAACATAGCTACACCATGCACACACTCGATCTTCTTTGAAGAGAGTCGCATATTTTTTTGTAGGGATAGTACTTTCCTTCCTTATCAAGTGCTACACCACCACCGGCAAAAGTTATTTGCAAATTCTGCAAAATAAAGATATATATCTGGTCGACTAATGGCCAGAAGAGCTACGGTAAATTATACCAAACGCACGTGCCATATACGAAGAGAGATTACAGAACTGTTGCTGCTGATATTCGTCGCAAATGGACGTTACATCAAACGTAGGCTCAAAGGCATGCGATTCGGACAGCAGGTTTTTATCAATCAACAAAGATAAACGTTTGTTTTACATCCGTAACCTGTTAGTACCCGCACGTAATGAACGAGCTGTAGGTTTCATTTTATCGAGTATTTCGAACCACATTTTACGGTAAGTTTTGTGCTAATTAGGTCACTACGAAATCGCAATGTCTTGTTATTTATGAACTATTGCTACGTTGTTGGAAGCATCATGACGATGAAAAACAATATTGTTTTAAATCAAGCAACGTCGTTACTGACAATCCAAAATTTTGGTACGACCAAATTTTTTGTGCCTACTACAACAGCAATTCGTGTTTGGACTGTAGTTGGTAATGCAGCGCGTGTTGTGCCTCTCCGGAAACAGCTTGATTTAATCAAAAACTAATCGCCATGCCAACGAACTATGTTAACGGAAAAAAAGGTGTTGTGCTGCCAAAAGTTCAACATCGGTTTCACATCGACGACAAGATGTTTGAAACGGAACGTCTACAAACAATCGGTTTTACTTGATTAATTGTTTACGTGAATAATTTGCACAACAGATTCACTACCAGCCTGTTGCATTGCAATTGCTCATATAAAATTAACACGAGTTTGTGAGCAAAACCACGGATCAGGAAGATTACTTGTGCAACGTAAACAGCAACAAATATGATTTCAGGGGCAATACACAGAGTTAATAGGGTTTCGGGGTCGGAGGTAAAATGTCCAACTCAGACCTTTCAAAAATTTCCGATTCCGACCCCTTAACATAAAGTGAATAAATTTTGGCTGTCAACAAGTTTGTAGCATCTAACCCTCAATGGAAATCGTGGTACAAAGCAAGCGGTCTCTGTTGCAACAAAACCTTTTGTACCATTTCAACAAAAGAAATTGTACCATTTCAACAAGAATTCCCAACTTAGGAGTGTGATGGAAAAAATGATCCACTTGGACTTGCGGAGTCGGACAAAAAATCCGACTCCTAGTGTTGCTAGGAATCCGACTCCACCCAAAAAAACTCGGACTCCTTACAACTCCGCAACCCTGAGAGTTACTCTCGTATATTTGAGAAACATTTACCACATCCGAAAAAATAGTTATTTAGCGTCACTGGTATTTCAAAAACAAACCATTACTGAGTTGTCAGCCATACTCATAACCTTTTAGTACCATTACTATACTCATAACCTTTTAGTACCATTACTATACTCATAACCTTTTAGTACCATTACTATACTCATAACCTTTTAGAAATCGCATGTTTGCAAATGCAAGTGAAACGTACTGATGGATGCGTAGTGTTTGGGGATCAGTCTAATCAAGAAACCAAATCAAGCGAAAAATCTTCCAGTACTAAAATTACGAGCTGTGCCCTGGAACTTGTTAGGCGATGATATTTGTAGCTAGCTCAATTGCTGTTGTGTACTGCAACAAAAACCACAACCTAGCAACAATGGCAGTTTATTTTAGCAGGACGTCTGCTTGGGACATGTCCATTACGGTTATTGGTAGTGTGTTAAGGGTAAGACAACCAGCGAAGTGGTGGAGTTGGTTGGGCACCTGCCGCCAAGGCCGGTAGGCTGGAATTCCCGGTCAGGTCACACCAGAGACTTGAAAAATTGTACTTGTGTCATGCCCAGCCTTTCGCAGTAGTGGATGGATGCAAGGAAACACTTCAGGCGCGGTGTTGCCATTGACTCGTCACTAAAAACTGCGAAAATAGCCGCCTGGTCCACGGCGTATTAAGCTGACCAATCAAGCGGAGCGTATTAAGCTGGCCAATCAAGCGGAGCGTATTAAGCTGACCAATCAAGCGGAGATTTTATAAAAGCCATGCGCAGGATCGAAGTGTTTGCAACGTCAGCTGTTTCGTACTGAGCATGTTAACTGCCACAAACAACGCTGTAGAAGTAGCTTTACGACGGCTTTAAACCAAGCCTGCGTTTCATACTAATGGGTGAAGAACCCAACTTTTGGGGAAGAACCAAACTTTTGGGGGAAAGAACCCAACTTTTGGGGGAAAGAACCCAACTTTTGGGGGAACCCAACTTTTGGGGGAACCCAACTTTTGGGGAATGGGTGAAGAACCCAACTTGTGGGGGAGAGTCAACTTCAAGAAATAAAACCAATTCGAGCCAGTTATTCTTAATTTGTTTATCATTCGTCTGAAGAAATCACAATTCTGCGAAGGTAGGCCTAACAACGAACATTTCCCAACCCCAAACGTCTTCATCTTAAATTTTATGCAACAATTATAACATAGCGGCATGTAGACAAGTGAGATACCAGATGGCTGAGCGTGTTTTTTTTTTGGTCATACACCGGAACGTTTGTGAAGTGACTGAAATGAACGCTGTTACGGCAAGTTTTAATGCAACTGTAAGACAAATGACCGAAATGTCTCAGCTAAACAAAAAACAGAGCTGAGCTGCTGTGCTTACCCCGCAGTTTTAGACTGGTTTTAAATAAGACGGGTTATAATGCAGTTTGCCAACAGAACAACTAGTGCGTGCGGCTTAGACATAGGCAACCTCTACAAGAAGTCTGCCTAAGCTTCGGTGTGTGTGACCTTGTGCACCGGTTGTATGTACCTATGTGTTCTTCTGTGGATCTCGTGCTTGCATTCGTACTTAATAGCGCAGTGACCCTTGGTCTCCATCGTCGACCACAACGGGATGGGCAAAAATCAAATGGGTATAAAACAATGCAGCTTAACAAAACAACTAACTGCACACAATTCTGTCAAACACGTCATCAACGCTATGCAAGTTTGATGGAGATTTTAAACATGACCTTCAGCAGATGTCAACTAAATTTAAATACAGCAGTCGCGTGAAAACTGCGTTGATACGCACAGCTCCAAAAACCCATGAGAAAAATTACACCAGAAAGATGTTATGGCAAGCTTTGATTGACACTGAACTTCAGAAAAGTTAGGAAGATGCGGTAGGCACCAGGCCTAATCTGTTTCATCCAAACGGGTGTAAACAAAACTCACGTTATTTTCACTCTTTTCCAAGTCACTACCCAACCTGAGTCTCACTTCATAGCTGGGATCTCTCCAGCGGCCATTGCTATCCATAAAAGCAGCTCTGAGGATGAGTTTGGACTCGATTTTTTTCAACACTGTCCCAACAATTTCAGCAGCCTCATCTTCAAAGCGGTTGAAACCAAGATTAAATATTCCTATCTGAAACGTACAAAATCAATGCTGCACACAATAAACGAATGAACCGCAGGAACAGACATTAGTCCCGAATCTGGAGTCGAGTGCTAACACACCCGAGTTAAGTCATTTTCAATCAGTTTTGGACAAACCGAGCTAAGTTACAATCGTTGCCGAGGCCTTTCGAGTCCTTCTGAAGAATAGGCGTAGACAGGGGGGCAAAGGGGCCATGCCCCCCCAACTGTTAGAATATCTCGTCACTTTGTGCTTTAAGAGGCGGTATCTCATAAAAAATGCTGTTGCAGCCTAAATTCAATAATTTTGCTCCCCATAAAAAATTTTGGCTGACTACGCTACTGTATGAAGTCAAGGTGGAGAATAATGCAGTAATATAAATAGTCACATTGAGATAAAATATGCGATATGCTAACTTGCAGTTGTTGCAGAGTGCCTTGAAAAGCAAAGGCGTGATGCTGCGCAAGACTTTTGCAGAGTTGAAAAACTTTTTCTGAGTCTGCGAAGCTGGGGATCGAATGCTGCTCGGGTGGGACGATTTTCGGAGAGCGTTGTTTCCTAGGAAATCAATGCCAAATGTGAAATAAACGAAATGTGGGACGACAACGATTTGATAATATGCCACCCGTACAGCTTTACTTGTGAATAAAGCGCAAACTTATTCACAACTCAACTTCGGGTTGTCAATACAAAATAAGAAAATGACACCCGACTTCGACTTAAAATCAAAAGCATCGGAGAGTGTTTCGTAGCCTGTGATTGGCTTGCGTTTTATCCAAAAGAATGTCTGTTCTTTGGTTCACCTGCGGTGCTGCCATCGGCTCGCCACGAGCGCAGCATTCACTGCGAAAGCAGCTGCGTGGCCCACGACGCAAGCAAGCGGAGATGGGCGCCGCAGACCACTTCTGGCACTCCCGAAAGGAGTAAAAAAAGCGAGCACAAACGAAACTGACCTGAAGAGTTAATATCACCTTAAGAACGAACTCAACGAGTCACTACTGGTCAGTCTGGGTCTTTGCTGACACCAGTCGAGCTTTTTCTAAGAAAGGGTACTGCGCAGGGGCGTAACGAGGTTAGATGGCGCCTGGGGCAGTAAAAGAAGTCTGGCACTCCCATGCTCGAACGTAAGGTCTTTTGGGAGTAAATGTTCTGTATTGAAGTACTTGCGCCGTTGTTAGGACTTTTCGGCGCCGACCAGTGATTCGGAGACCGGGGCATAGTGCCCCTCTTGACCCCTACGTTACGCCCCTGGTCCTGGGTCCATTCAATGAGTTCTCTGAAGCCCAGGAATGTGGGTTATACAAAAATCTACTCGAGTCGTCACATCCCTGCTTGGACCAACGGGACTACTAACCTTATTGGGTCTGTCTGTTATTGCGTCACAGATAAGCTTCAGAGAATGCAGGCTCGGGTAACAGTTGTGGAGATCCAATAAAGCAATTCGACCTGGTTTCAACCGAAGCAGTCTTGCAAGAGCATGGGCACTGGACGGATGAAGAGGAACATCGTTGAGAATTATCTCCTCACCGAAATGCTTCGCGAATATGCTAATAACGTCATCACTGCATTCCTGCAAATCCTCTATCATACTCACCAACTGTCTGCGGTCTTTCCCTGCAAATATATTTAACAAATGACCAGCGGTGGCTAACGCATTAGTTATCAAAAACATAGAAAGAAAACTGAATGAGGGCAAATAAAAAAGAAATTGATGCGGTGAAAATTCCGAAACAACCAACAGGTTGTTGGCAAACCGCAAACAAGGGTGTTGTGCCAATAAAGAATTGTGGGAACACACCAAAAAATTAGCTATTTTAAACAGCACTTCGAACTCATTTTTAAATCAGTATTTAAAGAAGTATCAACTTTCATTACACTACAAACGAAAACATTCAGTTTTTAGGGTGCTACACAAGAGACAGCTTGTCGTTTATTCATTTACGCGATGTCTGGATCTACACACATAAAATCTGAATAAAAATACTCATCTTCAAGTCAGGTTATTATTAAAAACGTCTGGGAACGCGTTCCCGCACTTAAACAAGTGTGAGATCGCCGTTCCCACCCCACTACACCCCTGACCACAATTACGGTATAAAATAATGAAGAAACAAAGCAAATATCTTACTCTTAATCTTTCAAACCAAGGACAAAACAACTGTTTTGAAATCTTGTCGCTACACAAAACATAGTGCGAAGAAATGCTAATCATGTGCAAGGCTGGGCAACCATTTTTCAGTACCAAATAAAAAATAAGCCCAGAATCAAAGCGCATCAATCACATATGAACATGACATTGCAAACAGCACAATTTATATTTAATGCGAAAGTATGCCTCTAAAGTCTAAACAATGTAACCCAGATAGCTATACCTAAAGCATTTTGAGAATCATTGAGAAATTTTATACCTTCTTCCTGCAGAACGTGGAACATTTTACGCTTGTTTACAATTAAGAAGCAAGGTTTTCAGGATTTCAGCAACAAAACACGTGAGCACTGCTTCTCTTGGCCAAAAGGTATTCACTTTATCAGTGACAAACCAACATATACGAGGTTTTCTCACTTATTGGGATGCAAAGCTTAGTGGATATCATCCTTGTAGCTGATTCTATACATTTATCGGCGTAAGCGGCAGCGTATCTGGTCACACAAGGCGCAACTGAATACGAAGTACACGTATTTAATGCTCTAACTCAGGGGTGACGAACCTATTCGCTACCGCGGGCCACTTTGTCAGTTACCGCTGAGTAAGTGGGCCGCACAACTTTTTTTCGGGCTATCAGCTTTTGATATCGCATCGTCAAGATTATAAGCGGGTCAAAGAAAGTGCAAGACTGCTGGTCTCGCCTGAATGCTTCCCGGGCCGCACGAAATTCTTTTGCAGGCCGCATGCGGCCCTCGGGCCGCATGTTCGTCACCTCTGCTCTAACTCATCATACTTGCGATAAATTCTCTGAACCGTTCCAGCATTTGCTTTAGCAGAACAGTTGGCTTGCCGTCTGCAATGAAAAATGCCTAATCACACACAACGGAAAAAAGAAATGTCGACACGAAGCTATGGCATAACCCTTACGATTTATAAAGCAGTTATCAGCCGAGGAAAAGCTGATTTTTAAGTTGCATTCAAATATATTAGTGTGCGTTAGCCTTTTTCCAGGATGTCAACGCCAAAACACGTACTGTATTTCTCGAAAGTAGAGGATATAAAGAAATATTTGGTGCACGTGCGAATGATACGTGCACTAGTAAGCTGCGGCAAGATGATTTTAAAAAGTCTCATATTTTAATTTGCTTGCCGTGTTTCCGTTAAAATCAAAATGATTTTTGCGTGGTACATCTTTTGAAACATTGGTTGAAGTATTGCGACTTGGAACATTGAAACATTCCGGCACTGCTTGCAGTTTACTAGGAGGTATAAACATTGAAACTTATATTTTCACAAAAAAAATTCTTGATCATCATGGAGTGAGGCGCTATTTCTCTGTGAACCTCTAACGAAGAACACGCTGATTGATTTCAAAAACCGCATAAAATAGCCGTAATTGAACCATCCTAACCACAATTCATTTCCCCCTGTAACATTTAATAACTGCTTTATTCCACAGTGAATGGTTGGTAATTGAAACCTAATTCTCAACAGGATCGCAAACATGTCATAATTATAAGGACCTTGCGACAAACTCAGCAACGTTCTCGTTAAGCAAATGATCAATTTGGCACAAACGGAGCCGAAACAAACATTCTTAAACTCGTATCTCCAGCCTTACTTTTCTAACCTAATTTCGCAGAGTTTTTTTTAAACCTGATTAACAGAAACTACTTCAACATGCCTGATTGCTTTTGATTTGTCTAACAATATACATCTGGTTTAGGCCATACCTTTTTTCAAAGATTATTTGGAAGTCGGAAACTGGCCGCCGCAGCCTATTGTTTTCCTTACCGAGGCTGTTGAGGTTAAAGCTCTAGTTCAACCAGCGTCACTGCGGGTAACGATCGATCGATTCGCAAAACAGCCATTCAGAAGCAAAGGACTGACCTATGTGGTTACCTTTCAGTTGAGAAGTAGAAAATGTATTAGTGAGCTGTCGGGAAAAGCAATTATAGATTACTTTAGCGCAGGGTTTCTCCACCAGTGGGCTACGGAAGAGTTTTTGAGGGGCCAAGGCCTTGTATTATTGAAATTGAATACGTTTGGCAAGACGAAACTTAAATCGAAAACGTCGTTGCCTCTGAGCTAGCAGGCTCAGCCTTCGCATTGATTGCACTGCATGTTGTGCTATTAAATGGCTTGAGTTGTTTTGTTTCTGCTTTGTACATGGGCGACAGTTGTCGCATCGGAGAAGTTCTTACAGTCGGTGGGCCACGGACCCTCTCTCTGCTTATTAATTGGGCCACATGCTTGAAAAGGTTGAGAGTCCTTGCTTTAGCCGATGCAACAACAAGAAACAGTGATCGAAAATTTACTTACATGTCCAGTAACTCCGCACTTCTGTTCTTCAACAAGTGCCTAAGCCCTACATGTACAAATAGATTGCGTAGAAAAGCCGCAGTATCATCATGTCATGCAATTAATTTTCTTCACAACTTTTGTTAATGTAAAGTTCCCTTACCTTCTTTAAGGCCTTTAACGGGCCTACGCAACAGCAATCCAGATAAAAATCTTGTTACGCTTGACCATTTAAAATCTTGAGACATTTCTCTCACCCTTCTTTTGAACATGGTCATGGGAATATCATCAGCGAGATAGCGGGCAGAAAAATATTCTTGCCAAGTTTGATGTATAAAATAAAGCTTCTCATCGCCATCGAAAAGCTTTCGACCAATGAAGTCGCCGTCTACTGCAGCAAAAACAAGATCTTGACATTCTTCTGGAGTGAGTTTTACATCGTTCAGGTCAGCTTTTGATATTTCTATAGTCTCCTTGTTCGTTGCATTCCAAGCAAGTTCGCCAAGCTGTTTATAAATCTTCTGCAAGTCACGAGTCCCCGTGTGTTCAGAGCGCCTAAGGTTGCGCAGTATTTTATTGAACATTTCGGTCACTGTGGTTACAACAGTAGCATCAGCAAAGTCTTCGTCAGAAAATGCCCAAACAGTAAATACCAGCATTAAGGGATTGTGGCAAAGATCTAGCAAACCTGGTGCTTTGTTGCGTAAAAATGCCATCAAACTATCTGCTTTTTCACCGGCGTAAGCTTTGAAAAGTCTTTCCATGTTATGATCAGAAAGACCAAGCAGATTTACAGTTTTGTTCGGTCTCAGTACCGGGCTGAGTTGGAGCATCGCATGAGGACGGGAGGTAATAATGACATGGGCATCAGCAAGAAATGGCTTCGCAGCGGATAAAAGGTTAGCTATCAACTGCTTCGGTCGCAGTCGAGTTTCATAGGACGCGGCTTTCACACCCACATTTTCAAGAGTGCATGGCAGTTGATCCAATCCATCTAAAATGATCGATAAGCTTTTTGCATTTTTGCAAATCCACTCGTAAATTCTCTTGCATTTTATTTCGCCCAAACCTGGATAGTTGTTATCAAGTAGTAACTGCCGCAGAGTGCACTTCTTTTTCCGCACATAAGCTAGTTGCAGGCGTACACATAGCTTCGCTTTGTTCGTTTTCACCAGCCTTTTTGAGGCAGTGGTTTTGCCGGACCCAGGTTCGCCCACAAGGGCAATGATGCGATACTTTTCATGAAGCTTTTGTATTTCACTTAAACCCAAAAAATTGGAATCGTCATTCTTTTTTGTGGCCGTTCTAGTTGGACGATAGGATGTTTCCTCTTTTGCATTTGCGCCTGCGTAGAAATCCTTGACTATCATTTGCGGACTGACAGGATCAACGTCTCTTGCATCCACAGGAAAATTCGGCGGAATTGTCAGGGCGTTCGCACACAGTTTGTTTTGCATTTCCTTTAATTCCGCCAGAGCATCAGCTTCTGCAAATAAGAAAGTTTGAGAACGTTGAACTATACTTCAAACGTCCGCACTCAAAACGTACTTCAAAGCTTTCCAGAGCCCAATTGACAACCGTGAAGCAACGTTACGTAACATAAATTTTATGCTAATACTTCACGGACTTGAATATCTTAAACTCTTAACTATACACACACAAAAAAAGGAAAAACAAAAACTATGAATGAGCCCAACTGCCAGAGGTGGCAGTCTAGTAAAAGAGGAGATTTCGTCGAAATGATTTACGTAATTATTTCGCTGTCATCGAGATTAGCTTGGCAGGAAATGATACTTCAACGGTACAAAAACTTTCACAAGGTGTCCAAAGGCCCTACACACTGAGGCTGGGCCAGGAGTTGCTAGGCGTAATCCTTTGTTTAAATGCGTCAGGTAATTCTGCGCCTTGCACACGGCAACTCCTGGCAGCGCCAGTCTACTGCTTTTGCTTCTAGAAGTTACACCTTGTAGCGCTTCGCTCACCCATTGCGCGAGGCCAAATGTACTGTCAGCAGGTCCACTGCACTGTTGAGTGGTGAGGGAAGTCATAAACTTGGTTGAACGGCGTTGAATAGTGATTTCATTAAGCAAGTAATGCAGAAAATGTTTGAATTTCAGGAATATACTGTTGATTTACATGAAGTTCGTCATGCTTCGTGTGGTGTAGCCTTGATATTCCAGCCCAGCAGACTATTTCTCTAAAACGTCCGTGCAATTAGGTGAAAATGGCAATTATACGGCGATAATCGGTAAAACAATGTTTGCACTAGAGATGGCACGGGCCAGCACTTTTGCAGCCCGACCCGCCCGGAGGTAAGAAGAAACTGCCTGCCCGGCCTGTTTATGCTAAACCACAACTTATTTTCTGGTCCGGACCGGCCCGTAATATAACGTAACCTCAAAAGCCAAGTAACAAGGC
>JGI24158J21664_10001164_pt1 | contig 28535 bp, 25 predicted proteins | sample Ectturendosymbi3_FD_21664 | JGI IMG/M metagenome (IMG submission 21664) | reverse complement strand
CTTATAATGCACTCACTGCCAAGCCTAACACATCGACCAAGGACCAACACGAAGCGGCAGATGCGGCAAAGTTGAACCAATTTCTACTCTGCCGCAAGCCGCATCAGTCGCTCGATCAGCGGATGTGACGTCAAAAATTTGCTGCCGCAGACCGAAAATCGCAACAATCGCAGCCCATGTGCATTAGGCTTTACTGTAATGGCGGCAGCCAATTAGATGCAAAATGTCGTGCAAGTCAGGCCAGTAACTAAGTTTACTTTCAAATTAACTCGAATCGAACGTGAGTCGCGCGTGACGCGAACCTGAACGTTCTGTTCATTCCGTTGCGTAACTCATCATGAAGTGGTGGCTGCTTATTCGTTTACTGCGCTCATCACGTGACCTGTGTTTTCTTCAACCTGCAGCAAGAAAACGTGGGTCCGATACCGGGCTACCTATCGCTGCACCAGGAAGGCAGTCGCCTTTTGATCAAGTGGACGCCCAACCAGATGATGAATGTCAAAGACGATGACGCTGCGTCGACTAAAGAAAGCTTGGAACAGCACGAAGTGGCAAACAACGGCGCAAACGCAAGCACAGCACAAGATGAGTCGAACGACTCTGAGTAAGTTGATCCTGTTCAATGTATGCGACCGCATGCTCGTGTTGTTGTCTTGTAAAAAGGAAGAGTAAGTTCTTGTACGTCTCTTTGATTTAGATGTGGATCGCCTGTTGTGTCTTTTGCCGTGATGTAATTTGCAAATGTTGTGTTGGTTTGCAATTTTACTGCAAATTGCTAAATCCCAAGCGGAAGAGCCTCAGTTGTTCCCAGCAATCTTGTTCAGTTCTAGACGTTCCGCACCACTGTGTGTGAAAAGCAATATCCAGACAGGACGCTGGTGCTTTATAGAAAACCTTGTGTGGTATAAGTTTCTCCAAAAAAAAGGCCCCATCGAGTAGTCTAAAGACGACGAGGATTCGTTTATTGCACGCTGGATCTCGTTGTCATATTTGTTGTTCGTCATTTTGCATGCGTTGTCACGTTGCAACGATTGGCTTGTGCAGCTCGACTTTGCAACGTTCCGAGAAAACATCTCTCTTTCGACGAAATCATGCGGACCGGCGCAGTCCAAGGTGAGAGCAAACTTTCTGAAACCAAGCTGAAACAAAAACAACACAAGCCTTGTCGGTACTCTCTTAGCGTCTTCAAAAGCTTTCGCCTTTTGTGCGTTCTGTCGACGTAGCCGATGGAGTGCTTCCATGTTGAAAGTTTTAAGCATCATTGCTGAGTTTGAAAGACAGATTACAGTTGCTTGTAAAGCGCAAACGGCGATGAGCTAAACGTTTTTCGTCAGACTCATGGGCGTCGGAAATGGGAGAGCAGGGGGCCTTGGCCCCCCTGGATTTTGAAAATCTCAGCAAAACAGGTTGTTTTCTTAATTTCCAGTAGGAAAAAACAAATTTCACCACTTTTGGCCTCCCCAAGGAAAATTTTGGAAAAATCCCCTCGTGCCCCCCCTGGAAAAAATCGTTCCGACGCCCATGGTCAGACTGACGATATTTCAAGCTTTTCTCTTGTGTGCGGCGTAACGTCAAGTAGGTCATGCGTCAACGCTTTGGTTGTCGTTTGCCTGTCACGCCGGTGCATCACGAAGAAGGTTTTTGAATTTGTTTAAAGCGGAAAGCACCAAAATGCAGACACTGGCTAACCATCCTGTCTACGCTGCCTGTACTCGAAATTCTGAACTCATCGCACGTTTCACCAGTGCATGACTTTGTCTCGCTAGACTTAGGATTGTGGCGCGCACAGGTTTTGAAGCCTTTTTTAATCGACTTATTGTTCACGCGAGTGCAAATGCAGCTGAAACTGCCTACAAAGGTTTTTCTGCAAAATTTTGTTCTTTCATCAACATCGACTGTTGTATGTCATCCCGAAAACAGCCAGATACTTTTATATTTGAGATCGTTGGTGCCATAGACCCATATAGCAGCATCTGCTTTCTCATTTGATGTGTAAATGACAGGGTGCAAGTCGTGTCTGTGCCATAAAGTTTTACTTCAGCTTTTCCCAATAACTCCCACTAATTGCGAAATACGCCCCAAACACTTTACATTTTGTCTTGTTGCATGCCGTTTGATATTGCTTGCCGTTGTGATATCTGTACTTGGTGCTGATTGCGTAAATTCACCAGAAGCTCTCGTGCCATCGAGCAGCATGTTTAGGGTGAAATGGGGCGAAGTGTTTGACCTCGCGCTTGATGAAGAAACAAGACATGTTTCAGAAAACGTGCGCGAAATCAGAAAAGTAGCATGTGAGCGAGGCATGACCAATGCCGTCGCGACTACTGTAATGAGGTTTTGTTTTCAAACGCATTATGTTGGCTCCTTTTTTCTGTCCTACGAGAAAGTTCGCTGCGCTAAGGTTATAGATTTACGCCTTTAAAGTTCTGCTGCAAATAAGTATTGAGAAAAGATTTTTCCGTATTTTTGCCAAAAGATCCCCTTCCACATGGCGCGTGCGCTTACCATTGAACGAGTCGCTTTTGCAAAGCGTCGATTCGGTCAAGATCACCCTTATCCTTCAGCGGTGAGGTCCCGCACACAAAGTGAAGTGTTCTGTACGCAGCTGACGGGGAACCGTGTTTGCATGAAATGAGATGCACGCAGCAATGTCTTCGCCGTGACAGGGGCTGATTAGTTCCTTTCTGCTCTAATTATTACCCTCGAATTTCGCCGCGGCGGAGAACGACGTCCTCTGAATTATTCACGAGTGCGAGCCTGACCGTGCAGTTGCTCTCGTCAGATATCGCTTGCTGTGACATGTAACCGGGGCCGTCTTCATGCTGTTGGACACAAGGTATTTGCGTCACGCAAACCCACGCGGCATGTCCGACCGCTCGATCTCCTTCGAATCATTTCGAATTTCTTCCAAAACTGTTACACCGACGTGCAACGTTATCAATCTGCGGCCAGAAGGCCAGTTACAACTGGAGCTGCATATGGATTGGTTTGCGCTCACGAGCAATTTCAACTGAAACTTGCTGAAGGCAGACTGCACTCTTGCGAACAACCAGCGTACATCTGCATCCCCAACGCTTTTAATTCAGTCGATCTCGTCAGTGTCTCGCCGAACGTTTTGCCGTTTTTATGAGTGATTGAAAATAGCCTAGTATGACCTGCCTGAGCCATCGATTTTGTTGCGTGCTTTCCCAACAGTCCCGGATGTTGTGGTGACCGTCGTTGGCATGGAAGGGCTGATGAATGAATATTGCGTTAAAGTAGCCGCGACGCTGCTGATATATTGAAAAGGTTTCGTGCGTCCCGCGTTGCCCTTGAGCACGGCTTGTAAACGCAGAGATTCACGTTTCGCCAGGAAGTGGATTGCGGTTTTCCATTTGGGAGAAACGGCTGTTTTAAAAGCTTTTACCCCACAGATGACTAAACTGAGATTTACTTTTTAGTTTTTACTGGAAGTTCGCGATATCTGTCGATATCCATGAAGTTGTTTACCTGCACTGCCATCAAGGAGGTTAGTTGTTTGAAGAACTCCGAACTATTCGCAATGGTCATGTTTTTATGGACATCTGTATAAGCAGCAATTCTTGTTGCGAGATTTCGTATTTTGCATTAGTTTCGAAAGCACTGCGGTGATAAGATGTTTGACGAAGTGCAGGGTTGCTTCCGGGACCTGATAGTAAAATCGTTCTGAAAGTTGATAATATATATGTAATGTCTCCTTGTGGGCAGGCTCGTAGCCAGGTTTCAAAGCTTGGAGGGGGAGAAATAAATTTTTAGAGGAGCAAGATTTTTGCTTTTATTATATTTCAAAACAAATGTTTCTGAGCACAACGAAATTTGGGGGGAACAAAAAGGATTTGTGGGCACGATACCTGAATGCCCCCCGTGGCTACGGGCCTGTTTGTAGCAAGCCGATGCTTGCAAACAATCATTCTATGGATTTTCGTTGTGCACTTGTGTCTCCCTGAACTCTCAATTTCCATTTGATATAGTTTTTAAGCCTCACTCGGCGCATCCCCGTTTGTCTTCCTATATAATTCGAAATCTGTAACAGCGATAGACCTGCGGCCAAAACCTTGCGCATTGGCGCTCTGGTGCTTCACGTGTGTTAAATTACGCATGAAGTCTTGATTAGCAGGACAGGCTGCTTACATTTCGTGTGGTTTCGGTCGAGATGCTTTCTGAGGCAAACAAACTAATTAATGTTAGAAATACCTGAGGTTGCAAAGTGTTACTTAAGACCAGCTATGTCCAACCCAAATGGCTTGCTGAGCCAAAAATTATGTCACTATCTTAACCAGGGCCGCACACTGAATGACATATAAGGGCCGCACAGTGAATGACTTACTTTTATCTTAGCAAACCAAGTTTAGCTTACGTTAAGCCAATGTATTAAAAGCGTTCGAATCCTAATTGTAATGGTAACAGACGTGGTAAAGTGGCACTGAAGACCACCTGCATAAAAAAAATGTCAAGCTCAAGATTTTCAAAAGAAAGGACAGGTTGTCAGTACATACGATACTTTAACTACAGCGAAAACTTAAACTGGGCCGCACAAAACCTTCGACTGGGCCACATGCGGCCCACGGGCCACAGGTTGGACATAGCTGCTTAAGACCCTGCCCGCACCCCTAGCATTAGCTAAGGGGTAAAGTGGTGTCTCACTCCCTGTGTCTTGCTTCACCAGTTGAAAAAGTTGGAACGTTGGTGCTAGTCGGCCAGGATGGCGTCCAGTGGCCTCCCATTCGCTTCCCCCCTGGTGGTCACTTGCTGGCGTTTTTGTCCTGCCTCGAAACCGGACTTCTACCTCACGGGTACCTGGACCCACCTCTGTGGTCACAAAAAGGGAAGGTAAGCTTGCAACGTTACTCAGTGGAAGTTTGCGGCGCTTCTTCGGCCTCATGTTTACACTTACAAGCATGGGCGTCGGAAGGATTACAAGTTTATATTAGAAATTGCTGGTTTTTATATCAGAAACGTTAAAAGTTTATATTAGAATTGCTGTTTTTTGCCCTGAAGAGGTTCGAACGACAACAAAAAGGTATGTGCAGAGCTTTTCCGACGTTTGAAAAACTCTGCCAACTTTTCCCCCAACAAACCATGTCTTTGTAAGAGGAAGTTGCTCCTCCCGATGCCAATGTTGTGGTAGCCAATCGAAAAATATTAATCATGTTTTGGTGACAGTTGCTCATGAGTCCGTAGCATCTCTGCTTCCTTGTCAGAGCCGAAACTTGGAAAATATGTTGTAAGTTAAGTAAATACAATAGTTTTTGTCCGTCCTTGACTTTTAATATTGATTCGGGTTCCAAATGTCATTGTTATTTCTGATGTAAAGTTTGGGCAGATTGCGATGCAATATCATGCTGGAATGTTAAATGTCGGAGTCTGGTTTTGGTGCAAATGAGGCACGCGCCTCGGTTCCCCTTTTGTGAAAAGCGGTAGGGCCCCTGCTTTCTTAAAATTTCGATTGAGTTTTGTGCTTGTTAAATACATGTACGTTTCCTTGCCATTTTTCTGTCATAGCAATGCTTCAAATTCACTCAGGTTTGAACATATCACCACTGTACTGTATTATTTCTTACAATGTACAACTCTACAATCGATCAGCAAGTAGTGCTGCAGATCCGATGTTTTTTGCAATTATGCTTCAGATAAACAGAAAATATCTGAGTGGAACACAAAACAAAGGCATTGTGTGCGATAAATAATGTTTTCTTACCTGAGTGTGGTCCAAACGGAGGGCTTTGTTAAGTCGGAATCTAACAATCTGAAGCGTGTCGTTGATGATGGGCAGAAAAATTTCTACCACGCTTTGAAGCAGCATTATGTGATTAGCGGTGCTTCCTAATGTAAGTTTTTATTACTGTATGTGCGAGTATTTTCAAACAGTAGGATATGCAATGTGTGTATCGAACGACATATTGTATGCAGTTTCATATTTGCTGTGATTTCCAGAGGAGCCCAAGTGCCTACTTCTGTTAAAGGGCATCCCTCAAAATTTTTGCCTCAGACCCCCAAATTCCACCATTGCCACAAAGCCTCCACAGACCAACTGTTGCACTGAACGAATGCAAGTTGAGCTGCTTTTCACAAACTCACCGTGCAAATTGAAACCTGCGCAGAAATTTAGAGACAGGCACCTACAATCTGCTCATCGCTCTGTGATGAAACAAACGGTTGTTGATGCAGGGCAAGGTCTTTCCTCATCTTTATCGCAAATCGAATCGTCGGTCCGAGTCGAGCAGCGAAAACGAAGAACCGACCGATTTTGTTTTTCGAGTCAACTCTTCGTCAGACAGCAGTTGTAAGTGTTTGGTCACGTGCGTCACGCTTTGTGTCGTCAGTGCTTCCACGTGATTTTTCATGGGAAGTTTCTTCCGAATTTCGGTTTTTATTTTGCTGCATGCGCTCGGTTTTGAAACTTCAGCCAATCTTTAATAATTTATGTCACATGCAGGATGAACGTCTGCACTTGATTTACTTTGACACGATACAGATGCGCCTTCCTATTTTCTTGTCTTCCTTTTGGTTTGCTTGATTGGAATACAAAATTACCAATGACTGCATAACGTAACATATAGTTATTTAAGAGAATGCTCGGGGATTCTCATTCACCGACACGTCTGAAAATGAACCTGGACTAAAATTTTGTTTAGGTGAAGCGTTTCCGGCCCAAATCAATGCAAAACTTACTTTTGAGCCTCAGTTCTTGACGATTCAACACGGAATGCGCATTTCTGTATAAGAAGTTTTCTGGTTTGTTATTTCCACGTTTGCGTACTTTTTAATGCACGACGTATAGTAGCAAAGCTGCACAGTTTTAAACAAAGCTGGAAATCCAATTTTTTGTGTTTGTGAAATCCAGTGTTTATGAAATCCCATGTTGTTTCATGTTTATGAAATGCGAAATTGATGGGAAACCGTTGCAATAAATATGAGCTTCGTCAAAACTAGCTCCTCCAAGTCTGCAACTGTGTATTTGCATTGGGTTAGCTTCTTTATCTGTATGCAAAGCATTCAGCTTGGTAGTTACGATTATCATCGTTTTCGTTTCAATGTGCTGTAGGCGTGTACAGTGCCGTCGCCACGGGGGCGTTTTTGTGGCCTTAGCCTCCCCAAACCAAGCTCCAAGCCACCCCATATTGAAATATGAAACACTATAAATCAGTGGAGGTTTTATCCAATTTTCAGAATATCAGGTCCCCCCTACACAAACGTAAACCCCCCTATTGAAAACTTTCTGGCCACGGTTCTGGGCGTGTGTCGTATACTAGCAAGCATGTTGATGGCTATAGCTGCTCCAACGCTTATAACGAATAGATTGTTTCTACGTCACGCTGTTGTGGCCTTTGCATGCCGTACACTCATAACGTGTCGTGTCTGTGATCACTGTGCGTAGATGTCGTGTCATCGCGTCTCGCGGACTCAAACGACGCTGTCGAATTCGACCTCATGAGTTCGATCTTTACCCTGCCCGCCATGCTCAAAAAAGCGTTTCCCGCGCAACCAGCAGCGAACAGGGGCGTCAAGACAAAGCTGTCGCTGATTGGCCGAAAGAACCGCCCTAGCGCCATCCCGCGGTCAGTGGTCATGAACGGCGACTCGTTGATGACGAGCTCCGAAGTGTACGTGCAGCCTGCGTGCCTGTGCAGCAAGTGCACGGCGAGGCGGTCGTACGGCCTGAGAGGCATTCACAGGAAGCGCCGACGCAGAAGTAGCGCCGAACAGCTGGCACCGCCGTCCCAAGCAGGTCTCCTTGCATGAAAACTTTTTTCAATTGCGTTCAATGCGGTTTCAGTAACAGGTTTTGTAGAAATGTTATTTTCCGTCCAGCTTGTCGGTAGTATGCGGCGGAGATCATACCCAGCATAATTCCGCGCAGTATTCCGTTTTTCGCTACTGTGTTGTGAAGAAAAGACCAATCTTTGTGGCCTAGACCAAGGGTGGGCAAACTTTTTTCAGTGAGGAAAATCTAGACATAAGTATACTGGTTGCGTTCTTTTTACGACGCAAAATATTGAGGGTAATAAGACATAATCGCTACGATGATTTGGTTAACGGCTCGAACAAGTTTGGGAAGCACTGTTCTAGATCTGTATTTGCGTGCTGAGGTCGCTACGTACTCGACTATCATACTGCATGTTTCTTGAGTAGAAGCGACTTGTGATAAGTCAGGGACACTCGATCAGCACAAAATAATACTAAAATTGTGCATTACGTACACGAAGGCCGCAGAACATTGCCGCAGTTTGCTCACCCCTGGCCTAGGCCCTATCAATAACCAGCATGTACTGACCGCACGCTTGGCAGATTCTGTGTTTCGCAGCAATTATTAAGTTCTGAAATTTAAATCTGCTGTGGTCGTCTGTCGTATGTGATCGATGCGCTTTGCATGTTACTTTAAGTGAACAGGTTAGCTGTAGACCTTCAGCAACTATTCGTTTGGACTGCCGAGTGCTGTTTTCTCGCTTTTCTGGACATTGGCGATTGCAACGACTGGCATGTTCCCGTAGTGTCTCGCAGTTTGCACGAACAATTATAGTGATGCTTGCTGAACTCCATGAATTGCTCGCAGTAACTGTCGAATCTGGCGACTCTTTTGTTCCTCGACTGGACATGTACTCTTGGGATCAGAACCACCCGCGACACTACAACGATCCTGACAGCGAAACGTTTTTCCAGTCTAGCCGATCCAGGTTTGTGTTGGGTGGAGTTGTACTTCAATATTTTCTGTTGTTTATATACTACAACGCAGTAGGTATAGTTTGTAGTCCTTGAACATTACGCACGATGCAAGTCGTACACCTAATGTCGGCAAAACTTTGAGCAAACCCGATTTGCACAAAGATGTTTTGCTAATTCTAACGAAACTTGTTTCATTTAGGTGTTAAAACTTTCAAAAATTACTAAAACTTTCAAATCGCTCAAGAAAAAATCAGTCCCGAACACATGTTTTGAGATGTTGGCATAAATTGTTAAATCTTTTCTGCTCGACTACTTGCCCGATATTTCGTCTGAAAAACTTCGTATACTGTTTCACTTAAACGTTTTGTAGCTTCCGAACGATTGGTGTGAAACCGAGTCGGATATCTACAACGATCTGCCTCTTCTTACTCTTCATATTGGAAAGTGTTTTATATCGCGAGAAAATTAAAGGTTATTGAGCAAATATGCAAAACTGTTGTTAACTGTTCGAATAAGTGTCTAAAAATTTCAGTTTTGTTGAGGATTTTGACAAAACTGTGTTACTAACCTGTTTTTGTGCCTTTGTGTATTTTCATCTAAGAGTTTTGAAAAAAACTGGGTGAATATGTTTCAATAGCTGTTTTTTTATGACTTGGACATGTTCGGGCAAAAACGGCAAAATGTAGGACAAGTTTTTCTTGTTTTTCCTAGTATTTTCTCCTGTGGATCTGCATTTTTTAACTTACTTAAGGGTGCTCTGTAGTTGATATCGCCGACCCCCAACTGCCAGGCAAGCCATAATGTACATACTGGGACACTTTTTTCTAGAAATCAGTAGTGCAACCCATTTTCAGTTAGGCGACGTCTTTTTTGCGCACCTATGGAATTAACTGGATGATCTTGGTCACGGTTGACTTCACAGCAACTGCTGTAACTTCTCTGAGATTTAAAGCTTGGCGACGCACGAACTTTGTTTGAAAAGTACGTTTTCCATTCATCAGTCTGTGAACTAGTTCATGACATGTCCGAAACTACAGTCGTGCATTTTTCAAAGCGCTGGCAAACTTGGATTTAGTTTTGACAAATTACGGTCTCGAAAAGCTTTTATCCAGGTCGATGAAACGATATAGCGCCGTCGCGAGCGCATCGATTCTCAATCTTCAATTTCTCAACCAACGATGTGATGGCTGACGTGCCTTTCACCTTAACTGCTGAATAATGCATTGCGCGGCTTGTCTTTAACCTAGTTCCTAGAAAACTTTTTTTCATTGGCCAGATTAGACGACGTGATCGGTTTTCAATCATTGCCATGCTGCACGCTCATGTCACTTCAAGTTCACTAGCGCCAGTGCTGCGCTATGTATAAGATGCTTGCTTGCTCCCCTCTGTTACACAAAGCTAAAGCACTGCCTTGATTTTGCCAATGTCCATTCCCGGAATCGTTTATGTGTGTCAATACATACATGCCAGCAAATCACTGGTTGGCAGCCATGAGTTGTTACCACTTGTTCGTTTGTTTTTCAATTTGATGGATCTGTTGATTTTCATGATGTGTCAAAGACACGTTTCTGTTGGCATGTTTTTTTCTTATAAGCACAAGCCCCCTTTTCTTGCGCAGACGCAAAACCTTGTATATGGATATCCGCTTGACACCAATCAACTCGAATCGGTATTAAATGTGTGGTCCATCATCAGTGGTGTAGAAGGTGCAAGCGCACCCCCAAAGTTTTGATTTGGTGAAAATCCGCAGAAATCTGGGCAAAGTCTGTGAAAACCTTTGAAACCTTGGCAAACTTTCGAAACCTGGAAAGTCTTTCATCTCGTCGAAAACATGAAACGATAAAATAACCTTCGAAGCTTAAACCGAGTTCCAGCAGTGCAGTATAGCAGGTTACAGTTGGTTTGGATCTAGAAAACTGTTAACATTTGCAAGGTCGAATTTTCTAAGTCCTGCAATGTAGTGGTAAAGGCGATTTATGCGAAGTTTTTGTTAGTTTGTGTCGTTCAACGTTCAGGACAGGTTTGTCATTCCCACTCAAAACCACCCAGCTTAATATGTCTTAAATAATACACCAACTCCATCCTTTCCATAAGAAGGTCGTACTCACCATTTTCACTGATGGTGTGAAAGTCGTACTCTGATGAGTACGAAATTTTGCTAGACTTTTAAAAATTAACTGATGCTTTCAATAAACAGTTAATTTTTAAAAGTCTAGAAAAATTTAACAAATTCTTTGGTGGCCTGTGTGAAGCACCGTATACCACTTCATGCTGTGAGATTATGAGGAGCGCGTGCCATCATGCTTCCTACTCGTCTGTGCTGCAGGTCATCATTGCGCGTCCTGTGCGACACCATGCGACGACAGATAATTTCCCGGGCCTTCTACGGCTGGCTCGCTCACTGTCGCCATCTGGCGACCGTCAGAACTCATCTCTCTGGCTTGGTGGACTCAACTATAGTCAGCCCCACTTCACCAACGGATGCTACTGTCGGTGTCAATGTCACCACGTGGAAGAAGCTCACCTCCGGAGGAAAGGTATCGAAGTCATGGCTTTGTTGAGTGAGCGCTACTTCAACGTGGCCTTAAACGTCTCACACTCAAACCTTCAATATTGACAGGATTTCACTACAGGGGTCTCCAAGCTTTTTGGGAAGAGGGGGAAGAGGGAAGGAAAACCAAAGTGATGAGGGGTGGAAACCCACACCCAAAACGTTTGCTGAAATACTTGAAAATATCTAATAGTCTCTTCAAAAGCTGATAAAAATATATTATACTGTATGCACGTGTCGAAATTAAAACAAAAATTAGTGCAGAAGATATATTTATTGGAGCTAGTTCATTTCATTATTGGCCCTGATAAACTGGCGGTATGTGTCGCAGGCCGTATTGTGAACTTGATATAAAACCTCGGGTCTCATGAGTCTGTCAGGGGGCGTGTGTGGCCCTGTGGCCGCAAGTTGGGGACCATTGCTTTAGATCAGAGAAAAACTTAGGGAGATTCATTCTTTTTTCCCCTTTTAACCCAACCTTTCGTTGTTGATGGTTCCATGTTGAACATATCAATTTGTTAACAACACTGGCACACGCGTAGCCAGGGGGGGGCAGGGCGCCGCGGCGTACCCCCCAATGTTTAACATATCTAGTCATTTTGTGCTTTGAGAAGCGGCGTCCCAAACAAAATACTGTTGCTCACCTAAAAGCAAACATTTTGGCCCCCCAAAAGTTTTGGGCTGGCTACGCTGCTGAACATTGCCCACTGCGTCATCTGGTCAAGTGCGTCGGCATTAATTGTTTCTGCAGCTGGTCAGTCTAGATGAGTTGTTACGCCACGTGTACTTCGGCGGCGTTGCCGCCGATCTGCGCTCCACCGTTTGGCCATACCTCCTCAACCACTACCCGGCCGAGAGCAGCGAAGCGGAAAGACGCGCCATCGACGCTGCCATGCGTGAAACGTATCAGCGCATCATGTCAGAGTGGCAAGAAGCGGGAATTGTGGCGCAACAAGTTAGTCGGTTACAGTTTCCAGCACGAATCCAATCTGAGTGCACTCTCAACTTCACTCTTTAAGATGTTCCCCTTTTTCACTGGTAAACTGCGAAAGCTGCTTATCGTAAAATCGCTAGAAAAGAACCCTTGTTGACGATACTTTCAGCCAATATATATGAGTTGAAAAATGTGCGTTAAATAAAGAACGCCAACAATCTCAAACTTTATAGATATGAAGAAAGCAGTGATCTGTGCGAAGCCGCATTTTATTAGTTATTTTTTAAAACATATGTGGTAAAAAGTAAAGGGCTTTCATGCGTCGTCCTCTTGGGAATGATTCATATTTATTTCGCTTGGATTATTTCGGGTTGCGGCTTAGTGTTAATGTGTAAAACGCACCTAAACTCACTCGGAAGAAATTGTGTGATCTCAGCCTCGTTGTTAGTTTTTGTGTGAAGCTCACGCTTTTGTTGCTCTTTGCGTATTTTGTTCACTTTGGAATGTGATTAAAATGCGTAGACGTGAGGAACTTCACATGCTAAACTTTGCATAACGTAACAAACGTCCTTGCTAGTTCATACTAAAAAAATGGAGGGGCGATTTTTCGACAAGAAAGTTGTATATCGTAATTTTTGCACAATATATTTAATATTGTGGATGCTCCAGGCTTATTGCTCTTGCGGTTGATGTGACCATGGACAAAAACCTATATATAACAACTGGAATTGATGTTATATGTATTTGTGGTCTGCAGCGGGAACAGGAACTTTTGATGAACATCAGCATCGACAAGTCGCTTACGTCACAGTCATCGTCCAGCTCAGCTGACGTTATGGTAAGTTGAAATTAACAGGTTTTTACCGTGTCACCATGGGCATTACCGTGTCACCATGGGCGTTACCGTGTCACCATGGGCGTTACCGTGTCACCATGGGCGTTACCGTGTCACCATGGGCGTCGGAAGGGGAGCAGAGGAAGGCCTTTTCCCCCTCCTGGATATTGAAATTTGACATTTTGGTATTACCGTTTCAGCAGAAAGAGGTTGTTTTCTTAGTTTCGAAAGGGATAAATAAACTTTCACCACTTTTGCCCCTCCCTTATCGAAAAATCAATTTGGCTTCCTCTAGAAAAATCCACCATTGCCCCCCCCTGAAAAAAATCCTTCCGACGCCCACAATTTTACCTCATCCGTCTCTTCATTCATCAAAATAGCTCCTGGTCTGTGCGATCGGCAAGTGACCACAGCTCATGCCGTGGCCTGGTTTAAAGAATTTTCGCTGTGTAAAAGTTTCTCTCTGTGTAACGGACTCTGTTTTTGCATTTACACTTTTTGAAGTTTTAGAAAGCATTGCCTTACGAAGGTTGTGTGTTCACATCGTTTCAGCCCCGCCGGTTCCTAAAACAACAGTCTTCCGTTTTGAGCGATGTGTTCATACCTGAACCAGCCACCGTCGCCGGTGAAAAAGAGGTGAGGCTGACTTTTGGATGCTCAGTCGTATTGTTAGTTCTATTTGCAAGCCTGTGTGGTTTGTTTGTACGTGATGTCAATTAAATTTTGCTGCGTCGCTCTAAGCTTTGATTTTCTTAGTGTTGCTTAACCTTGCCATCAAATGCCGTATCAGACGCCAATTCAAACTGACAGTGTGTGTAAAAAAAACTGGCAGGAAAGCAAGACATCTTATACTAAAACTGAAAACATATTCGATAAACCGGTTCTCTGTCCTTTTGTGACAGCTTGTTGTAACCTTATCGATGGTGCACTGATGTCTCCGTCGGAAAAAAAACATTAAGTTTTAAGAAAAAGACGGTTTTCCCGAAATTTTCCTAACATTTTTGCGTGCTTTCATTGTTTGATTGCACGTTTTTCGTACCCGCGTAAGAGCGTGCGTCAGAATCAAATTTATGACTTTTCCGCGTGGATGTGCACTTTTGCATTTGCCGGTGTCGAACCATCCTCCTGATCAAGACGTTTTTCGTTACAAAACTTTTCTCAATACCAAAACAAACGTGCGGATTGCTCACTGAGAAGCTACAAAGTCCGCGAATTGGCGCAATTGACAAAACTTGATTATGGAGAAAACTTGACTGTTTTTTTACAACATCAATGTTTTCCACTTAGTCCCAGCCGTTCGCTTGTTATTTCTTGGTTTTGTTCTGTTGCTAACTTATGTTTCTACCAGCATCACTTTGTTTTTTCCTTTTCACAGGAAGAGTCCTTGCAAACAGAGAATGAAACAGCTGCTGGTGCGCCGGTAGGAGGCGCCATGGCACCCGCGCGCAATGTGCGAACAGTGAGTGCAGAAAATTTTTTTTGTGAGAACGACGTTCATGCGCTGGGTGTGCTTGACCGGGCGCAGTCGATTCCATTTTCGATGCTTTTCTCGCGTCATGAAATAAAAACTTTTGGTGCAAATTTTTCCGTTGCTACTTTCGAACTTCTTGACGCTCCCGGATTTTCGGTCGAAAGACAGATAGGCTCAGCACTTGATATCTGCTGCTAATCTTTCAAAATGCCTGATGCATTCGACTTCTCGCGTTTGCCCACTGTAGCATAAACCACGGGTTCTTAACCTTAAGTCCAAGAACCCCCAAGGGGTCCGTAAATGTGATTTAAAGTGTTACTAGGGTTTGCCCAGACATTTCGAAAGGGTTAATAGTTTTTTTGCAGACATTTCGATTACTACTGCGATGATCAAAACGCAGTTTTGAATATTTATTGCAACGTTGCTTATTGAGGGTCCGTAACTGTATTAGGATGTACTGATGGTCCGTGACCCACAAATGTTTTAGAAACCCTGGCATAGTTCATTTTTGTATGATGGTGTCCACTGTGTGCCTGCAAGCCAAGGTTATCTTTTCATTTATAATCGTGTTAGTTTTTTCGTCAGATGGAGAGCGACAGCAGCCACGAGCCTTACACGTCAGTGAGTTCTGTTGCGTCATCGACCAGATACCCATCCTATTCGCTGAAGAGTTTCAGCATCGATGAGCGTGACGTCATATCTGAAGAAAGGTTTGTTCAAACCCACCAGTGCGTTCATTCCATTTGTTTCCCTGTTCCGGTTCACCGGAGATGGGTCCGGGCTTACTTTCAAATCCATATGTTGAGGGTAACGTTCTGCTGTGACTTTGACCCATCAACACAACCTTGCATGGTGTAGCTGTTGCGAAACCAAATGCGGCTAATTCCGCTTTTTTCGTTTACTGCTGGTAGGATATGTACTGTTTGCCAACATGCATTGCACGGACAGTTGAGATTTTGCAACTGCAAAAGTTTCAGTTCATTTTTCACCAGCGATTAAAATAAAACATACCAAAGTGTGTTTTTTTGTATTTTTTTAAGAAGCGTTTGCACATTAAAATGTTACTTTTTATTAAAACAGTGAGATTGACACAACTTCGATTGCAGAAGACGGCGTTAATGCCCCTGGTAAGTGTTTGTCTATTCACTTAATCAACAAATTTGTGTGCTAAGCATTCCATTTCGTAATTAGTCGCCAGTCCAGCATTTTTCAACCAGTGGACCATAATGCAATTTTCGATTTGGCCATGTAGGAATAGGCCCGTAACCAGGGGGGAGAAGCCCCCCCTAGAAAAATTGTCGCCCCCCTGGGAAAATGTGTTGGATGTAGTTCAAAACTATTGGACACAGTTCAAAAAGTGCAGGCCCCTCTCAGAAAACTCTTCGCCCCTCCTGGTGTCCCAAGCTGGTTACGGGCCTGTATAGGAATAAATAGCTCCTTCAGAATAATGTGTGTTTGTTTACGTGCATAACGGTGTAGCTTACTCTAACAAGACAGTGGGCCACGCAATTTTTACAAAACGTTATCCGGGCCACATAAGTAAAACGATTGGGAAACACTGCGCTAAGCCGATCCTTTTGTTCTTCAAAACTACTTTTGCAGGTGGTCGCGCCGAACTGTCAGAAGCCGCTTCTTCCCACTTTACCCCGGAGACCAAGCAATACTCCGTAAGTACCTTCACCTCCCGATCGAGGTACTTCCTGGCGTGGTGCTGAGCAACAGCGGCGCTATTTTTTTCTTCCAGGACCAGTTGCTCGAGTCTCTCGCCTTGAACCTTCACAGGATCGAGAAGGACGTGCAGAGGTGCGACCGCAACCACTGGTACTTCGTCCAGGCCGGCAACCTCGACAAACTGCGCAACGTCATTTGCTCTTACGTGTGGCGGCACTTGGAAGTCGGCTACATGCAGGTGAGCTGAATAAGTGATTTTGGGAAGTGTGCGTGCTTGAAGCGGGAGGTGAAATTTCCTCTGCGCGAAATATGCATTTAATCAAACGGAGCTCTGTAATTGAGAATGATGCTGAGAAGTCTTGAAATCACCACGAAATACATCAAGCTAGTTTTAAGAATCACACCAGCAGTTCGGCTGAAGGGTAGAAAGGTTGTGGAGGTCAACATCGTTGTTGAGACAACTTAAACTGCACTCTTCTGCAATGGACGTCAACCCACCAAGACATTGAAAAATGACACCGAGCAAAAGAAAACCACGAGCAAACGTCTCCCTCAAGTCCATTCGTACATGAGAGGCGCAACCCTCCGTGGAGTCCGGTCGTCTTGGCCTGCCTGGCTATCGGGGCATTTTTACGGAGGGCCAAGTGCGTGTGCCTGGGACATAAGCAAACCTCTGCCTCATCATACACAAAACTCTGCCTAGCGTCGTTGCGTGTGTGTGTGTGTGTGCAGGGCCGGCTCGCGACAATTCTGCGCCTCAGGCAAGCTACAATATTTGCGCAGTCACACTAAAACTTGCACTAAAAGTTGTACTGATATTTTTAGTAGCTTTGACAAAATAATGCAAGACTTTTTTCAAATATTTGGGACATGGAAAACAATAAAAAACGGATTTTGCGCCCTGTGAAGGTTGCGCTCTAGGCGGTCGCCTGGCTGGCCTAGCGGAAGGGCCAGCCTTATGTGTGGGCTCTCGAGCACCGTTCGTATGTATTTATGCGTTTGTGGACTGCACCTTGTGCTAGTGTTGGCATTTAATTACATGCGCAGTTCTTTCATTTTCGTCACACGACGGGATGGGCTGCAGTGCGATGGAGTTTAAAGCTTGTAGTACAAGCACAGTGGCCACTAAGTGGTCCACTGTTAACAATATAAAACTGCTACTTTCATCCTTGTATACCGTGTCTTCAGCCTTTGATTCGGGGACAAACATGTTATATTTCTTCGTTTTTTTCGTTGAAAATATCGTGGTTTATTTAACAGGTTACGCGTACTCGTTGAGTTTCACATCAAAAGATTCCATCCGTTCAGCGGAACAAAAGTATTAAGTGGACGCTTGTGCTCGTATAAAGCGAACTAACTCTCTGATCGGTGTCCGCTTTTCAAATAAGTATCGAAAAATATAACGCTGCAGCATACGCTCTTAATGAATTTGCCTTTATTTCAACATCCTCCGCGCAAAAAGCATCACCACCTCCTCCGTTGTGCGCAGGGCATGTGCGACATCGCCGCGCCGCTGTTGATCGTGATGGACGACGAGAGTCTAGTGTACGACTGTTTCCTGCAGTTGATGAAAAGGATGGGAAAGAACTTTCCCAATAGTTCCAAGATGGACCAGCACTTCGCCAGCATGCGCTCGTTGATACAGGTTCGAAACATTGTTACTGCGGTCACCGCGCCGCAGTAAGCGGATTTTGTCGAATTGCATGCCGTTATGTGTGCACGGTGGTGCGTGTGTGTCAGAATCTCTACTACGGGAGGGATGGTCGTTTTGAAATAGTTCCTGAGAAAGCCCGGGAAAGAGTCAGGCTTACTGAGTGGCCCAGTCATCACGGAACCCCACTTTGCATCCTCTAGAAAAGGGTCTCAAACTCAAATTGCCCTGATGGCCAAATGAGGACTTACAAAATAACCCGCGGGCCGCATTATGACGCTGACGCAACAATGACGTGTCATAGGTGTAGGAGCAGGCACAGTTTTGGGGCGCGAAGTATTTTTGCCCAAATTTCCCCAAACTTGCCCGAAAAAGTTTAGACCACTTCTGCAAATATTATCTCATGAAGACCTTTTTTGGGGTAACCTCCAAAACAAAGATCTTCATGTGAATCTGCAAACGTTGGGCGCCAATTTTTTCAAGTCAAACCACGTTGGGCGCTATTTTTGCCCGTATTTTCAGGGAGTTTGCCCAGATTTTCAGGTATTTTGCGAATTTTCACAGATTTTGCCCAGATTTTCACCAAATCAAAACTGGCGGGGGTGCGCTTGCACCCCCACCTCCTACACCACTGATGGCGGTACCTGAAACTTACCAGAAACAGCCTTTACATCTTAATTCCTGCAAAAGGTATCATGAGTTACAGGGAAATCATCTCTAGTCTTCTCTACGTTCGTTTAAAAGGAATTTGTTGACTCGATAGCTAGCTAAGCACGAGCAAGCACATTGGTGGATAAAGTAAATAACGTTATTTAAAACGTTAAAAAAGCCCGGGCCGCATAAAATGCTCTCGTGGGCCACATGCGGTCCGCGTGTTTGAGATCCCTGGCGTAGAGTGTGTGTCACAGCCAACCACGACCTTGATCATATCATAACAACTATATCGCTCGGTTTTATTCAGCGCTGGTAACACAAGCGAACATAACGTAAGTGAGGATTACCGAATCCAGATTTGCGGTTTAAAGATCGCTGTCTGGCTACTGGCGAATAGGCCTGGCATGAACGTAGGTGCTGTTGCGTGTTGAAAGCACAAACTGAAGACTCTTCAATGTGAAGTTACGGATTTTACTCAGTCGTTAGGAGGGATTAGGTACAGTACGTGCTCCATGTTCGCAAGTTGAGAACAATTTTTTGTTGAGTAAAGAGTTCGTTTGTCGCGCAGCGCAGCAATGACTTTGTTTCCCTGGAGATTTCAACGCCTGTTTCATGACACAAGTCAGTCAAAGCTATTGCAAAAAATCACCTTTGTCTTGAAGCTCAGAGCAGCGCTTGGTGTAAAAATGACGAAGACAAAAGAGATGTTCAAAGTAAACGAGGCTTGGGAAAATGTTGCTAGGCTCCTGACTTCCGTTGGTCAAGCCACAGAGTAGGCGATCTTGCGTTGTGATGAATACTTGTTAAAGAATTAACTGCATCAATGAACTGCGACGTTCTGACGTTCCGGTGCTATTTAAAACCTCCTTGAAATTGTTTTCCTTTAGCGTACCATCACAGTAATCGGATTGCAAGACTGCCAACATGTTTTGAGATACGCCAGCTGTATATAAGTTGTCCGAAACATTCATTTTCCCGCATAGCGTCCTTATCAGTTGAACAATGCTGACGTCCGACTCTATGATCCAATCACCACGGGCGGTCCGTTGCTAAGCTGCTAGCAGCAATCACATTAACTGATCGAACCTGGTTGTAGCAGATACTGAACTACTAAGGTATTAAAGGTTGAACTGATAGCTTTCGCAGTGGAAATGACCTAATTTGTTTGATGAAACTGGCCTTGTTGTACTGCGAAACTGTGCCAACAGACGGAATGGCGCCATATGCTTCGTTGAGATACAAGTCACCATTGTCTGTGCCGCGCGATTTTTCGCACGGACAGTGATTGATTTATTTTCGTAATTAAGCCACTATTGTTATCAGACGCTTTTGTTGAGCAGAGGCAAATCAGTTCTAGTAAATCGCAACGTCTTGTACATCGTTCAAGTGCTTCTGATGCTTTGATATAATTTCAAATGCGATAAACCGCTTTCGAAGCCAAGTGTTACTTACCCTGTTGCAACAACAATTATATAAATATCGTCCTTGCTGTTAACAAAGTACTGGCGTAGAACATAAGTTTCAAACAAATTGCCTGTGTATGGTATACATAAGAAAAAGTTTTGATCTGACACGAAAGTTGTTAGAAAACGAGAAGTCACCAGAATTCATTAAAAAATTCATCGGTAACCCCAACTTGAAGCTGGCAACTCGTATTTGTTTTGATACGGGAATGTTATATAGTCATCGAAATTAGCTTCTGACCTGAAAAGTGTTGCAAGCAATCTGGTAAACCAGCAGTTGCCTCCCGACTTCCACAAAACCTTGGAATCCTGTTTTTTATGTTTTTCATGGTTTTGGGTAAATATTGGAAATTTTGCTTACCAAGCATCTCGAATGTGTATGTACTGGTTAATAACCTGACGTTGATTGCTTTTGTTCCAGTTATTTGGTATCTCTAAAGCTGTTGTTAACTGTTTAGAATTGGATATTTAAAGTCAAGGCTTATATAAGCAAGTTGCAGGTCAAACTTTGTTTCTTATTGTGCAGTGTTCAGTTGGTGTTAATAATGTTGCGATATCTCATTCTGGTTAAGTTTTGTCTTTTGAACAAACCATCATCCCAAATTAAACGCCCTTGGATTTCAACACGTGCAAGGTTCGCCTTTTAATGTGTGGCCAACATCCGACTTGGTGGACATGAATATATCATTTACAAATTGCTATGCCATACCTTGCGTGTGAATATTTCCTGTCAGCTTCAAATACCTCATTGCGGGAGGACTTTAGCATGAACTCCAAGTACAACGAAGGCGAATGGCTACCACGTTTTGATGTGGGTACGAGCCAATGGTTGTTTTGAAGAATGACGATGTTTTTTAATTTTCCCTGCCTGCTGAGTGACGTCATTAAAGCGCTATCCACGCTGCGCCGGAATCAAAACAAGTTCATGACCTTCGACGACCAGACAGTGCAACTGGTCTTGCGCAACCGACAGCTCGTATTGTAGAGAATCCTCGTTTCTCGACCGCCCTTCGACCTGGTCTTGCGGCGCTACAAGCAAACAACGGGATTAACCACCGAGCGTGTTGTTACAGATACTCGACGGGGAACTATTCGAGCACATGCACAAGAACGGAGACTACACTCACTTCTACTTCTGTTACAGATGGTTTCTCCTCGACTTCAAACGAGGTTCGTGACACATAGACTGTTGCTAGCTATTTTTCGTTGATGGCGATTTTCCACCATCTTCGTGTTAATCGTTTCACTCCTTCGCGACGGCGTTCTCACTTGCTGGCACCATCTCGTCAAAGCGTTGCACGGCGTCGCTATTTCGCACGCGGCGCAAACGCAATAAGCAACGTTTTCGTTCCAATTCGTCATCCGAGAACCGCAGTGCCATGTTGTCCGGTCAGTTGACGCTCCGGCCTTAAAATCGTAATCCGTCAGTTAAATGTCCGCATATTTTCTCGCCGCTGACAAACCGGCTCCCTGCGGGACCAAGGAACCGTCTGTCAATGTCCATTCCCAGCCTCACCAAGCTTCCGTGCCAGCGTAGCCGAGCGCTTGCCCGCTGCGCAAGGTGTATGCCTTTTATTGATAGCTTGTCAAAATGCGTGTGGCCGCGCCGAACCACGGGCCGGGTTGAGGCGAGTCGCAGCGGGGCCGAGGAACCGGTGCCAGGTTTTCATCCGAGCACGAGGTTGCCGCTTCCGGTCAAACTGCGCCGGCTTTCGTCTTCGCTTTCCGAAAGTAACTGATGCATCCGGCCAAACGCCCTGGAGACGTCAGGCAAATGTCGTCTAATGCACTGTTTTGGGAGCGGAGTGATTGTTTCAGATTGAAATTTTCAGTGATGGTGCCACGTCCGGCCATCGGACGTTTGTGTCTGCCTGCGATTGTGACTGCAAGGTCGAAACTTGCACGCGCGCATTAAGTGACCATGCCGAGAACAGATTGTGCTGTTGTGAGTGTTGCCTTGTGCATTAGCTATTTCGAAATTTTGCAAAGGCGCAATGATTAAGCATTGTCGCTTGTGCAGCTGCGTATGTACGGCTTTTATCTCTTTTTCAAGCCCTGCTTACTTTTGCAGAACTTTCATACGAGAACGACGTGTTTGCGATTTGGGAACGAATCTGGGCTGCTCGCGCTTGCTCCTCGGAGCACTTCGTTCTCTTTTATGCTCTTGCAATGCTGAAGACCTATCGAGATATAATCCTTGAAAATGACATGGATTTCACCGATATCATTAAATTCTTCAATGGTGAGTTGTGTGTGTGTCAGAACCTGTACGGAAGATGATGATCGCTTTGAAAAAAAATTTAGCAAGGGTTGGGGTCACTGAGTTGCACAGTTATCAGCAGACCGAGGTTCACGTCCCCCAGAAAGCCCCAAAGAAGACATGGCCAAAACGTCCAGGTTCAGCTGCAGGGGCTGCCAGAGTGGAGAAATATACCCCACCGGCCTATGAGCTCACCACGGCCGCAGCCAGGTGAATAATTTTCCGGGGGGACAAAATGATTGTAAGTTATACCTAACAACTAAAAACTTGTTTGCGCTTCCAAATTCATTTTGAACATTTCCACACTGCGCCACAGTTGGAACGCTGATGTCCTCGGGTCGTTGTTCGAAGTTGTTTCGTTTTTAGCAAATGGTCCTTAATAACTGCCCGGACCTGACTGCGCTGAGAAACAATGTTTAATTGCAGTAATTCGAAAACTGGAAAACGACTATGAAGGACTGCTTCTTTTTCCAAAACTTATGGTCTACGTACTTCTACCGCTGTATGCTAATCTGCTGTGTTCTTGTCAATTAATGGGTTTTAAGCAGAATTCAAGGCTAGTCAAGTCTAGATTTTTTCATAAAACAGCGATCCCTTCGTAGAAATCGCGCCGGCCTCACTCAACTTTCAAAAACAATCTCTTTCTTTTCAAGGAATCCGCCTCTAAGTGCATATCGTGTTTCCGTACTCTGTTTCAGAAATGGCCGAAAAACACAACGCGATGAAAATCCTCACACTTGCCCAGGAACTTCTCGCCGAAGTGCAGCAAATGATTCACCAATAATGTTTTTTCACGGTTGCAGTCATTTATCCAAGTGCAGTTGCTCGAAATCGCTTTCGTGCACCGTTTTATGTTGTTATGGTATCTTTTGATGCTGTGCGCTTCAGTTTTTGGATATGAACTATCTCCTGTATTCGCACATTTTCGCCCTGTATTTTTCTTTGCTGTCAAGTGTTTGTTCTGAAATCCGAAATAGCAACACGCTTTTTGCAGTCAGTGCAGTGGCTCGTAACTTGCTATTTACGACCTGACAATGCCTCCAAATTTTGTTTGCCTTTTTTTGGAGAGTAAGCGTTCAGAAACTGCACAACGTGATGACGAGATTTTAAAGTGAATAACTTGCATGACCGCTCTTTTTCAACGGCTTAAACAAACAGAGAAACAGTGGCCAACATGTCGGCGCATCCGTGACCTGTCCGGAAAAAGACGCGTTGCTTCCGAATTCACAGGATGATTGTAAACCACAGCTTTTATGTTTAGCCGCAATAGTTGCGCCGAAAATGATTGCGTAGACTGGTGATATTTACGGACAGCATGCGGACGCCTCTCCGCTAAATACCAACATGTTTTGTGTTTTAACCGCCCAGCGATTTTTTCTAATTGTGACAGTCATGTCGCGATTCATTTGTCTTTTTGTTTCGCCGAGTTTCTTCGTAGGTTCGCTTCCTAGTTTGGAACACCTTGTACGATGCAGATGCTTTGCTGGAAAAGTCAGCGGCGTTTTTTTCTCGCATTCATGTTTTTAAATCGATTTAGTTGCAGAGGCAACGATCAGACGCTGGTTGCGCTTTATTGCTATCGACTGTTCATTGATTCCCGATGTAAATGTGCGAACCTGATTTAAAATCGTCAACGTTTTCCGATTGGAATTGTGTTCTAGTTGTGTAGCTTCACATTGCGAACTTTTTTTCTTTAGTTTTATACATATTTTTTGTTGCAAAAGCTCAACCTGTCGTGTTATTTTCACCTTATTGCTGCTGTTAATACGAATGCTGTTCGCAGTTCTTAAATTTGCAAAAACGTGATGTCTTTTATTTTGAGAAATATCTGGCGTGTACAGGGGCGTAACGAGGTTAGGTGGCGCCCGGGACAAGAAACATGTTTGGCGCCCCCATGTTCGAATCTGAGGTCTTTCGGAAGCAAATCTGCTGTTGAAGAAAGTACTTGTGACATTGCTAGGACTTTTCCGCGCCCCCATAATTATTCGGCGCCGGGGGAATTGCGCCCACCTTGCCACCCCTCGTTACGCCTTTGCTTGTGTACTTTAAAGGGACGGCGATCGAACTCTTCAAGAGACATTTCACAATGTCTCTTGAAGAGTATATAAGAATTAAGAATCACTCGATAAAAGTTGGAATTCTGATTAAAATTAAGCATACTTTCATCCTGGATCACGTTTTTGTGGCGAAATCATCTTTATCTATTTTGTACTCAACATAGCGGGATCGTTGGCGCGCTTGCCTCTCAGCAAATGTTTCTGCTTACTACTTAGACATGAGTCTCTAAACGTAACGAAATCCTGTTTCTCTTCCCAGAACCTTTGACGAACTTTGCTCAATACGTTTGTAGTTGCGACAAATTGCGTTTGCTGGCCAAGATCGCGAGAAAAATACTTTATATTCTGCTGCTAACTTTTTCGATGAAACAAGGACCTCCGCATATGTTCCGTACGTTGGGTCATGGAAAAAGCGACGAGCATCACCTACCTTTGTTCGTTTCGGAATTCCCTGCCAGCTTCCCATCCAACGGTACTTAAAGTATGAATCGCTTGTCGGAGTCCATCAAAACAACAGGGCAGCAAAACTGAGCACTGGCAAGAGTTCGATATCCAAAATCCTTGTCACGCATCGTTGATCAGACCATATGCCCCGACTTTGAAACAGACTGCTGCACGCTTGTTGGCCGTTTGGCTTAATGCACTGTCAAAACAATGCCAGATTCGAGCCCGTTTAATAAATGTTGCTGATTAGCCTGTCGGGAGCAGCTTCTTACAACACCGCGCGCTTTGTCCTCCCACAGATTCACCGCTTAATTAAAGAAACGCTGTCAGCGCAGGGCAACAAAACCAAAGACGCGAAAATGTCTGCCGTAGAGCTGAATGAAATTAATTGATTTGTCCAGTGGCCGGTAATAGAATTTTTGTCGATTTACGTTAAAGCATATTCACGTGGGACGGCAGAGCGTAATGGTCGTGGATTATGTTTCAAGTCAAATGATATCGGCGCCAAAACAACCACTTTCGGTCAACAACGCATCACTTGCATTAGTCGTACCGCTTGGCTGCGTACCGGCGCTCGAGCAATCAGTAGCCTGGCGCAGTAACGTGTCTTGGCTGACTCATCTGGATCAAGTGAGAATTAACTGGAAACAACCCAGCCGGTTACACAAACATCGCGTGGTTAGACGTGTGTTCTTCACTTGGCCTTTCGCACAACGTCCAGTGTTTGTTTTCAGATCTACCAGTCAACACAAGCGTTAAAAGTCAACCGCCATTTTGTTCTGTCCTTGCGCTGACGCTTGAAGTGCTGAGTTTCTCGATTCGTGCATGTTCGCCATACTAGGTTCTCTTAGCTTGCGTATTGGTTAAGGCAAAAAAAATTAAAAGGTGTAAATGAGTTCAGAAAGATTAGGATCAGCATTTCTGATAAATCTGCCAATTTGTATTTCCGCCGAAAACGTCAAGTGTTCTGCCCCCGCTGTCACGGCTCCACCGTGTGAAAATCTAACCAATGCTTGTAGTGACCGCCACTTGCCATCCGCTATCCCTAAAGTTAACTGCTATTTCTCCAGGGACCAGCAGTTGCAGACCCAGATTGTTCGCAGCTACTGTTTAGCGCAATGTATGTACGCTTGTCAAATTCATTTCATCTATTGGTACTATGTATGCGGGTATAGTAATTTCTTTTATTTTTCGAGCATCTAGCTAGGGTTTCATTTACCCTGTCTGCTTGTGCCGAACTGAACTAGATTGCTTTTATTGGATTGCGAACAACGTATGTAACTAAGGCCGAAGCAAAAATCGCCTAATTCGGTGAATTACATTATCCACACCACATTCTCGCAGGTCAAGCTTCGCAATGAACTCCCTCAACTCGCTTGACATGTTTCAATGTGGATATTTGACACAGGTAGTTTTCTTTCTTTCATGTCCTGACACGTTCTCATGTCTCCCCTTGTTTGAAATTTATTCCTGCTAATTATCTGGTGCATTGCACTTGGTGATCGCTCGCAGTAATTATACATTGTAAGGACGGGACGCCAAGATTCCATGTGGACGTTTGGGCTGCAGGTGACGTCATGAGCCAGGGGTGGCCAACCCGCGTCTCTTACGTAATTACCAGAAGTCCCACTAAATAACATGCATAACAGTAAATGGTTTGTAAAGTTCTGTCATTGCCATGTTGGTGTGTGGAATGTATTTGGAATGTGGCTCTTGGTCTCTGACTGGTTGGCCGCCACTGTTACAAGCGTTTCCGCTCACAGTCTTACGCGTGTTCGTTGATTAGCTTTTGTGGCCAAGGTGTGATTCCGAAAGAGGTAATTACCTAGTTGTCTGCTTGCGTCTGCACTGGGCCCAAGCAGAAATTCTGTGATAACTGCGATGCACCAACAGTCCTCTCCAGCTGCTCCGTCCCGGTCGCCGTGGAAGACAAAATAACTGCCCGTCATTGAAATTTTGCAGAACGCGACTTACTCGCTGTACAGGCGTGTTGTTATACGTCGTATTTTTAATGCAGTCTGGGTACTGTGCAATAAAGTCCATTGCAGTTTTTCTTACTGCTGTGGGAGTGCGTGTCGATGTTGTGTAGTTGTTGTGCGTTACATTGTATTTTGTTTTCTTGCAGTAAAACAGAGACGCGAACACTGAATAAATTTGGCTATTCGTTAAACACAGGACTGCAGTTTGTGACTTGCTTAGACGACATGCAATGCGAACTGTTTTTCTGTCAAAGCGGCTTTGACTTTTTCTGACATGTAAAACCTTTTTGTAAAACTATGTCAAAACTAGATTTATTTAGCAAACTACATCGAAAAGATTATCGTGCATATCGATGATCTTAGTTTCGTCAGTTGATAAGGCGTTGCTGTTTAACACGGACACACAGACACTTCCACTTTTCAGCAAACCAATCAGTGGCGGCCAGGGCCAGATTAAGAGGGGAGTGCAACGGAGGCAATTGCCTCGGGCCCCCGCTTCAAGGGGGCACCCCCTGATGAAATTTATTTGTTTCAAATAAAACAGCCGTTTGAAAAATTTTTGTGATTCAGAAGCGATACAAGATTACAACTCTATGTTATATTTCTAATTCCAATGTTGTGTTAAGCGTCATGGGCCCCATTAAGAGCAACTGATTTCTCTACAAATTTGACTGTGCCAGTTTTTGCAATCGCTACTGAATAGCCTAGAAGTGTTTTCGGTTTTGTTCCAATGGAAATATATTTAATTTCGCTGGTAACTTTTTCCTAATAATCGTTCTTTTAGCATGGGTATGACTCTCTACTCGTGCATCACGCCTATTACACAAATGTCACGAAAACGTTACTATTTGCGTGCTAAAGCTAGTGGTTGCTCACTAGTTTAGTATCAATCAATGTTGCCACTGGGGTCAGTCTCGTTATCATCAGACTGTTGCGTTTTTCAACATGAGATAACATCAAATTTTTTCGCTACAGTTTCATATAAGCTAAATGCTTCTATTAAGAAACCTAACAAAGCGCGATTACCCTCGTTGAATCTGAAACAGAGCGAAACATCGCCAACGCTGGATCGCTAACTCAGAGTTTTTGTCACACGCACTGTAATCCGGGGATAATTTCACCCGTTATTGAAAAAAAAACAAAAAACTTCAATTCAATTAGTTTGATTACGCAAACTACACTGGAAACGTAACTCTTATTCCGTGGTTTGTGCACTAATACAGTTACTTTGTACTTTAAATTGATGTTGTTATTGATGAAAAGGAAAAACACACCTGACCGGGTGTAACTCACCCGGTGTTAGTTTCCAGAGAGAAAATACGAAATCTAATATAAAAAAGAGCAAGAAAAATACACTGGCTTTGAGGAACCTCTCCTGCTCCGTGCTGGTAAGTAAGCACGCTCTGAGTGAAACACGCCCTGAGTTAATTACAGCCCTTGATTGCCCCACAGCCCTATATCGCACGGGAGAAAAAAATCACAATAACCGTAACGCGGGTGATGTTCACCCCAAACTACTATCTTTTCTCCTTATTGGAAAAGTGCAGACAGCGAGCACGAGATTACGCGCACCAGTCAACATATCAGACAAACATCTCCAGCTGCTGAACCATGGAGGGCGTTCCCGCGTTTGCTCAGGTAACAGTGCTCTCACTTCTAGGGATTTTGACCCTTTTTAGGGATTATTTAGTGACTTTTACAAAAGTATGAAAGTGTGAAAAAATTAACTATTTCAGTTTATCTTGCAAATCTATTTTTAGCATTTATCATGGCACTCCGATTTTACACTGCACCACCACAGATTTAGGGATTTTTTGGTACTGTTTTAGGGATTTAGGAGTTGCATTTGTGAGAGCCCTGTTAGGTATGAACCACAATGTTCA
>JGI24158J21664_10001163_pt1 | contig 28537 bp, 16 predicted proteins | sample Ectturendosymbi3_FD_21664 | JGI IMG/M metagenome (IMG submission 21664) | reverse complement strand
AAAATACTTCTAGGTTTTTCAGTAGCGATTACTAAAACTGGCAGACGGTCAAACTTGTAGAGAAATCAGTTGCTGTTGGGGGCCCTTGATACTTAACGCAACATAGGAATATAATATAGAGTTGTATTCTTGTATCGCTTCTGAATCACAAAAATTTTTCAAACCAGTATTTTATTTGAAACAAATAAATTTCATCACGGGGGCCCCATTGCAGCGGGGGGCCCGGGGCAATTGCCCCCGTTGCCCCCCTTAATCCGGCCATGAATACAAGTCTACAACCAGCACCAAATGTCCACGTCAACACCAACGAAAAATGTACGAAACATGTATCAACGTAAGAACTGAGCATCAGACAAATATTTGACATAACAATCTACGTGTTAAAGAGGTATAAAGGGGTGGAAAAGTTGTCTACAGTAATCTCGGGTTGCTGTTTTTGTATTAAAAGCGTCTCTTTAATTAATAATTCACGGTGGTTAAAAGCAGAAGCCAAGATTTCGGGATTTTTAAAGTCCACAAAATGTTCCGGTTGTGAGTATGAATGCTTAACTACATCGGTAGTTTGATGGTTAGATTTTAAAGGGTTGTGTTTTTCCAGTCGAAATTTCAAATTCCATTGTGTTTGACCAACATAGGAATTACCGCAAGAACATTTAAGTTTATATACCACATTGCAGGGGCGGCTCGTTTAGACGGGCTGCCGGGCTGCAGCCCTCCCTGAAAGATGGAAGGCAAAAGATTCCGCCAAACGGCCAAACTCGTCTCAAGTTTGGATTTAGCTACGAAATTTCACAACACAAACATTTTCGGTACTTCCAACACCATTTTGGCTCAACGTTTCCTAGGAATCCATCAAAACCAATGTTTCACTCTTTTCCAACGACGCCGCTTATGCGATGACGTTTTCTGCACACTTGCCGATGAATTTGGCGATTTCGGGGCTGTCTTCGGCACACCCCTAAAGGAAAGAAACCAAACAATTGGCTACAAGAAACATGGTGGCATTTCCGCCTATCGTAAAGCGTTTTTGTTATTTTGTGGATGAATTTTTGAAGAAAAAACGGAGGAAGTATGATCTTGGCTGATTTTTACTACCTGATTGTCTTGGATATTGAATTTTACATTCAAGTTTAACAATGCTTTTACTAGTACTTTGGCGATAATGGCGACATTGCATTCAAATCTGGTCGCCAGTCTGGGGGCTGCGAAAACACAGCCCTTCGTTTATCTGCACCAATGCAGCTTGCAACAGTAGGTTAAGCTGATGAGCTGTCTAGGGTTGACGTTTGAAGGTGTACGGCAGTAGTTGGTGGATATCATTCTTGGACAACAAAAGGTGTGACCGATTTAAAACACTGAAATGTGAAAATTTTGAAGCATGCGAAATCTGGCAAGCCTATAAGCATTCAAGTAGACCTTTTGTTTTTTTGGTAAGGTGAACATTGCAGCTGTAATTGATTCAGGATACAAACTTTTACTGGAAAAAGCACAACAATCCAATTAATAAAACAGAAATTTTGTGTAAAATCATAAATTGTTTGAAATTTTTTGGAAAATTTAAACTTCATTTGAAAGAGCATGATTCCAGCTTAAAGAAGGTGACTCTAGTCTAGGTCTGCTGTCATGACACGGTTTGAATAAAATGCTAAGCTTTGTCTTATTAATAATACCTTCTTAGCAGTCGAGCGGAAGGTTCCAAGTTTGGTATGCAAGTGGTGATGTGTTCGACTCTCGCCTTTGCAACTTTGGTGGCAGTGGTGATGCATCATAGTACACTGTACTTTTGATGTGACAGGTTTAAGTCTTTTGTGTTCGTGTTCACACTTTAGGGTTTGGGTTTGGTTTTATTAAACTGAAGTGAATGTTTTCTATGTATCAATAAGGACAACTGAAAATTACGAGTTTGATAAGATTAGGACTGCTGGAATGACTGGAAACGCCACTAATTATAAAAACAACCAGGGCGACTATCCTATGTTTTCAACCGGAGATGAAATTTCGCAGCCCTCCCGGCCATTTTCACCACAAGCCGCCACTGCCACATTGCATCGTTCCAGATGTGCTTGCTTGTCCTTATACTTAAAATAATCTTCGATCGTATGTGTTCTATGAATGAGAGTCAGTTGAGTAAGTTTTTTCAGATATTTTCGAAAAAAATTTCGCAATTCTTTTTCTAGTTGTACTGACGTTTCACCAAGGTAAGGCATGTAAAGAAGAATTCTTCGAATGTCAGTCGTCCTTTCTTGCTTGTTTTTTGAAGGAGTGTTTTTATAACGTTTGTTGAGAAATATTTTGATTTGTTTGTCTATAAACCAGTCCGGGTATCCATTGCTAAGAAAACAGGATTTAATATGTTGAAATTCTTTGTGAATCAATTGGTATGAGCTGCAGATTTGGTAGGAACGATGCAACAAACTTTGTTTGACACTTTTTGTATATTGTATTGGCGACAAGCTTTCCCATTTGTTGTACAGTCCTGTATGAGTATTTTTCCTGTAAATAGTTGTTTCGATTCCCTTCTCATTTTTTGTTAGTAGGACATCCAAATATGTCAGCTGTCCGTCTGCTTCCACCTCTTTTGAAAAACTTACGCTTGAATGCACTTTGTTCAAATTATAGAAAAATTTATCCATCTCGTCTTTGGAGTCAAATGCACAGAAAATATCATCCACATACCGGCAAAGTATGTCAGGGGCGCATCCAATCTTATTAACGTTATCAACTAACCAGTTCATAAACACGTCTGCCATCAGAGGTGCTATCGGTGAGCCCATTTCTACTCCATCTAACTGGGTGTAATAGTTGTCGTTGAATTGTAGCACAGTATTTTTACAAGTCCAGTTAAGCATCTTTCGAAGTTCCGTTCGTTTTAATCCATGAAATTTGTATTCCTTATCATCGAAGACCTTATTCAGTATCAGGTTTACAGTGAAATCCACAGGAATGTTTGTGAATAAACTTTTGACATCAAATGAACACATTATACGGTTAAGATCCAGTTCATGGTCAGTTATTATTTTAACAAACTCAAAGATGTCTTTTGCTGTGGATGGGTGCCGACACAGCTCACTTAAAGATTTTGACAGCCGTGAGGCGCATTGGTAGGTGAAACTGCCAATCGAGCAGAGAATTGGCCTCAATGGAATATTGTCTTTATGAACTTTTGGAAGACCGTGCAAGGTTGGAGTGACGGCAGCATTTCGTGCATGTCATGTCATGTTTAAGTCTTAAAGTTTTCAGTTTTAAGTTTTTTAACTTAAAACTCAAAACTTTAACTTAAAACTTTAAGTTTTAAGTTTAAGTCAAAGATGCATGTCATGCTTAAGAGAACAGAATGCAATCCCAAAAATTTGTTAAAACATCAATTTTTTAATATAAAGGGCTTAAAATTAAAATGAAGTTAACACTGACTTGATATAAATACAGCATCAGCATGGGCATCCGCAGGGAGGGCAAAACGGGGATTTCCCCTGGGAAATTTGAGCTAAGAACCAAAAATTTCTAGAAAACCAGAAGTCAATAGCTTAATTCCGACTAATTGATATAATTTTTGCAATGACAGTTTGTTGGCGGGTATGATACTCGCACTGCACAAGAGCCAGATTCAATCCTCTGGTGTCATGCAGTGATGAGCTTGCAGTTTACTCATGTCCGTTCTTTTGCCCGCAGAGGCAGGTTGCAAAACTTGCGAGCGGATTATTCTACTACTGGTCTTTGTTGCGTAACAATAGCATACCAACAAACCTTCAAAGGTTCACTTCAAGCTACCGTAGTAGGCGTTTTGCAGCATGTGACTGTTGAACGCAGACATCTTTGGCAGGCAATGCAGTGAAACAGTGACTGCAGATAGCGGTGAGTCACGTATATATTGTGTGAAAAAAAGTATGAGTGAAAAAGTAACATTGCTGCAAACGAAGCGTATTTTGTTATTGTTGCCGTATGATGGCGCATTTTCCTTGTGGTATAGACAGGGTAAAGCATTTGTGAACATCCCTTTGCATTGAATCGTTAGCATCCTTGCAAGGATAACAAAATGTCGACGTTGTCCCCTCTGGAAAAAATTATGTAGATGCCCATGACCATCATTTTTGAAGGATTTTAGAATACCAGATTTTGTTACGGCTGAAGTTGGAAACTGTTTGTTAAAGTTTGAAATGGCTTTGGTAGTAGTTTATATCTCTCTCTAAACAGCTGAAATTTCAAACAGTTACATTCACGCCACTCAAGAAAAAGGAGAAAAAACGAAGGTTTCAGCAAATGCTCAGCGTTTCATCGCAGCTTTCCTTTTTTGTAATGCTAAATGACGAAATCACCACCCAATCACAGTAGATACTCTTATCCAGAAAAATGAGACAAACAACAATTTTAATCGTATCGAAAATGTGAAACTTCTTGAATAAAAACGGGAAGCCTGGACAACTTTTATGACCTTCACACTCCCGGCTATGCTGATATTCTCTATTCGGGTCAAATCAGTGTAAGCACATACCTCGCGTTCTACGGTGTTTTTAAAGAAATAGACGTTTATAGTGTAGAACTGCTCTAAACCATAAGCGTTGACGTTTCACAGAATTAGGAAAAAGCAGTTGCCTTGATTTCATTTACGCCAACCGTTGCTTTAATTGTTCCTTGAGTTGAAACCGGTTACAGCATAACTTTTCTAGGCCTAAAATTCCCATCTGCTCTGCGGAAATCTCTGAACGACAAATTACAGTCATCAGCAAACTTTTCCCATATTTCAACTTGAATGCAACATTTAGCAAATATTTCCAGGTTTTATCTCAATTCAATTAGAACGCACATAAACTTCATCAGAAACGTTTGGTCCCTTCCAGCACTTCGCATTTTATTTGGTCTACCACAAGCTGTTCGGGGGCATATTTGCCCCAGGCCCCGTCTCGTATGCCCATGTTTGCAACTAAAACGTTTTCATTAGTGAAGCTTGAGAGGAGGATGGAAGAGTGTGTGCTTTCTGCTATACCTAAGCTTGGATCAGAACAGATAAATGTGTTGTAAAGCAAACACAAAATAAATGCCAATCTTTGCGCAAAGATTCACAAAGACTCACCGACAAAACGCTGTTGTATGATTCGGCATAGGATTCATTTCTCCCCTCAGCATCTTCTTGCAAAGCTTTTGTATATGAAAAGGCTCTACGGTGAAAGGTAACTTTCCAGCCAGCAGGGCGTAGGTGATAACACCGCTGAATGAGAATCGCATAGCTTAATGTTTTGAACGTTCAAGTTACAATTCGAAAGCTTCTGTTCACGGCAAATACTTAGTTTACGTGGATGCTGAAACACAGCGTTCAAACAACAGAGAAAGTCAGAGACTTAACATATTTGGCCCATTTACGAAAGATGATCAAGAAGGACGAGGCTTAACTATAGAGCACCAACAGATCAGCTTATATCTTGTTGGGAAGATCTAACTTGCAGTGAATATAGTTGGATGCGAGTTCAACACTTACATGAAAACATATATAAAACAGACAGATTAAATGATTTATTCGAAATTTGAAACCTCGGATATTGCAGTTACAACATCTGTTACTGGTAGATGCACATTACATGTAACACCGATTCCTTACATCGACCATACATCCACTTTTGATCCATACGTTTTCTTTGCCAAGAGCTCTGGGGCGGCGTATGCTGGACTTCCGCACTGAGTTGAAAGAGAGCACGCGATGTCGCCATAGGCTCGCGGAACAGAGTTGCTCAAGCCAAAGTCTATAACTTTGATGTTGTCGTCATGGTCCAGCAACAGATTTTCAACCTTCAAGTCCCTAAAGAATAGAAGCATCACTCAAAGGTCTGTTTGCAATGATCAGCAGTGTGATGGCTAAATATATTTCTGTTCAAAATGAGACTATAACTTTTTATACAATAGCCTTTTGACTGAGTTTGGTAATATAACCAATCGCACAAAAGTCAAGTATCATCAGAGTTAAATTTTGAATTGCCAGCTAGATGTTTTTTTTTTGCGTACTGAATCATGATATGTTTTGTTTTGCTTTTAGGTTTAAGGAAAGCGTTTCATCAGTAACATCGGAAACATTTCATAGGTAAATGACTTCCATATATAGGCAGAAATTGGCAAAAAATCCTTGGATTTCTGCATATTCTGTTTGAACAACAGTGGCGGTTGATGAGCCAAATTACGTGCGAAACCTACTCCATATCTTCAAATTAATGCCCTGGTTCCATTAAATTTGTATAAAGGTGATAATGGAAATGGGAGAGAAAAAACAGATAGACACATACGTCGTAATTTTCCATTAGTCAGGGGTTGGGAACCTATCTGCTATCACGGGCCGCATAAATGATGGATTATATCACTGGCGGGCCGAAAACTCAATTGATTTAATCCAAAAATTCAACCTGTAACTAACTATGAAGGACAGAGGCATCTTATGACATACTATCCAAGTACCTGTTTATCATGGAGATTCGTGTCGGCGAGGTTTTGTACTCTAAATTGGGAAACGAAAACCCTGATGCGGGCCATATCAAATGTCCACGCGGGCCGCATTTGGCCCGCGGGCCGCAGGTTCCCCATAAGTGGATGTTTTACCAAGCCGAACGCTTTGAACAATCGCGTACGCTAAAGAGATGCTTGAACCTGTTTTAAAACTATTCAAACCTGTTCCGCATATAATCTTAGAATGTGGCTATAGAGCTGGAAGAGTGCAAGCGCTATACAAAAGGATATATGTTGTTTCAAGCAGGTACCCTATAGAAAGGTAATTTCAACAAGTTCAACAACGTTTTACCAATCACAATTGTTGGTCGTGTTTCATGAATCTAATTTATCCCTTTTACTTCGTGCCTGATGGGCAACAGCGAAAGGTGCTAAAACCTGGAATAAAAACAAATATGAGATGGATCAGCGCCCTTGTAACTGTCTTTTGTCGTCCTTCCAAGTGCGTAAATTTTCTTCACAGCTGGTGAGTTTTTCGACTTGTTGCTTCATGAGCACTTTAAGCAATGAAGCGACTGCTTCAGTTGTAATTAGCTTGGCACACGCAACAAGACGCAGCTGAGCTCACAAAAGGAAGAAATGTTTGTGAGAAACAGAAAGTGATAGCAACAGGTAAATGAACGAAAAATGAAAAAGCGGGGCATATTGTAAAAATGACTGACAAAAGGTTTGGCGGCATTGTGTAGAACGTTTCCGTTAGGAAGGTGGGTTAACGCTTGTCTCTTTGGAAATCTCGACTCGTTCGATCAGGATTTGAAGTAGACTGAAGGGAGGACTGGTAATAAACTTTTCGTGTTTTACAGGCTACGAGTAAACACACAGGATCTCGTCAATGTTTGCTTGGAGCAAATATCAAGAGTGTGAATCACTTTTAACGCATTGGAAGGTATCTCCTAGTTACGCACAAGGGTCAACACCACCGATTGTTAAACCTAAATCTGGCCTGGTCTGGTATATCGACTCTATAGCTAGAAAGAGGTGTTCCGTGACATTGACGCTATCGTTTCTGTGTGGGGCACAATTCTTCCATCAATCTGCTTTCCCGTGAGCAAACCGTAGCCCAGTATCTCAAGAACCAGTAACAAAACTTGATAGGTTCAATTCGATTGATTGATGTTGTTAAGCTGGACTTTTGTCGCGTAACGGTTGACTTTATTGTAACAACCTATTGGTAAACACTCGTTCCGGCATGAACTGCAGGTCTGCATTCTTTGACGGAACGCATCTTAAATAGAGGTTGCAAATGTGAAGATTGACAACAATATTTACCAAAGAAAGGTCTTGTGGGAGAAAACGAACATGCGTGGAAACTATGCGTTTAGTACAGAGATGAAACACCGTCAGCACGCCACATGCAGTCCTGTACACTCAGTGGTCCGCAACATGTTTTGCACTACGGACCGGTTTAAAAGTTGGCATTAATTCCGCGGAGCAGCCTTCAAAGTGTGCCAGACAAATATATAAAAATGAAATAACTATTTTTAGTTGCATGTGAATTTAATGCAACTCTCCATAACGCTGATCAGTGGGAACCTTGAGCCTGCTTCCCTGCAACGTGATGTTACCATCTTTTGGTGATGGTAGACAGTGTTGTGACGTTCGATATACTTGAGGTTTTTTGTTTTGGACAACAATTCATTTCTTCTCTACGTACCGATAACAAACGCCTCGCGCGGACCAGTACCAGGTGGCAAAACGGTGGTTTGCCGAACCCGGTTCAACAAGTTTCTATGTGGCACGGGAAAACCTGGTGCAAATTATAAAAAAGTATCAATTATTTGCTTGTTTCTAGTTACCATCCTGCCCATATATTGTAATATAGTAGAGCGCACCGATCAATTTTAAAAGGTTGAGCCCTTTGACTCTCAATGATAATCCGTTGATGCATCACTCTATATAAAGCCTGCCAAGCAACAACTGAATATTTCTCACTGCCTGGTGACTTGTAAGCTGCACCTCAAAATGCAATAACGGATGAACGCTATTTGAGTTCAGTATCGACCTATTTTATTGCTGCATGTTCTTAATATGTTTTAATGTAATTTTTTCTCACATTAATTTGTGAATACACACAAAAATACAAAACTGCGCGGTGAAGCACCTTTTTGTTTATGATCAGTATCATAACTTGTCATGATCCTCGCACATGTTGATTCGCTATTGCTAGTAAGGCTCACTTTTCAACTGATGAGCCATACCCACAAAAAGTTAGCTAAAGGATTACAGCTGCATGTTGTTTGAGAGCAAGTGGCATCGTTAGTGGCATATAATAAAATCAACAAAAATAATGTTTAACTTTAAAACACTTGAAAAGTTTATGTTTGACTATAATCCTGCACTTGCAAGTTGTGGTCGGTTTAATGAAGCAAATCGAATACGCTACTTCAAGTATGTGTTATTCCGACGATTTTGCTCCGTGAACATATCTTTGTCAACGGCATTGTTAGGGAAACGACACACGCAAGTATTCCAACGAAAGACAAATACAAACTTAGGCTTGTCGAGGCTTAGCTGTACAAAGATAGCTTTGCTTCAACTTCACCTGTTGCTGGGTCCCCCACGAAGCAATAAAGCCAGTTTAACAAAACGTCCTACCCAACTAACTAGGATACATGTTTAGTTTTGAGAAAATTGTTGAAAAGCAGCATGACAAATCGACAATGTTTTCAGGTATTTCTAAATATTTTCGAAGAGCCGTGTTAAAACAAACAACAACAGGCTTCAAATGAAAGTTTCTTAACAACTGCCTGTGCTCACAAGCAAATGTCATCGGATTGCTGAACTTGCCATCGTACAATTTTTTCAAATCTTCAGAAAGGCAAGAATCAATCAGATGCTACTTTCAATGCGCTGCAGAACCTCTACGACTGAGAATGTGCTAGGTTTGCGAAATTCCAAATTGAGTCCGGGCAAGAATTAAGGTTACTAAATTGCCCAGTCATCAGTAGACCAAACTTCGTATCCCTAGTGAATCACAAGGAAAGGTGTAGCCAGTTCGTTGGGGCAAGGGTTATTGGAAGAGGCTACCAGAAGGGAGAAATATTTCCCACCAGCCTGTCGGCTCCACATGCTAATGTAAAATCGCTTTGTATGGCTAAAGAACTCAATCCATCCTTGAAAGGAACTATTTGATCCATAGCTGGAGCGCTGCCAGTCTTGGCCGCTACTGGCCAGAGTGGACTAGGAATGATGGCGGCTGATAAGGCATTTCGCATTTTCCCAAAAGCTGAGCTCCCAAACCGCAACCCCGTCATCCGCTGCAGTTTAGCGTCATACCGAAGACTGAGAAACCATTCAATATTGAACAAGAAAAAATCTTCAAGCTTTCCAGAACAAGTGTAAATAAACTTTGAAATTTATCTAAAGAAATGCACGTCATATAAACGACATACCTGCTTCACAAATCGCACTGTATCAAAGCATGTTCTCGTAAGCAATGAATACAAAAATTTTATATAGCAGGGGTGGCCAGACCTGCTGTATGTATGAGCCGCATATCGTAAAACCACTTTACAAAGAGCCGCAACATAAAACTCTGAAAACACGAATTTATTTGCGATCTACGCTTCTGTGACACCATGACTCTTTTTGGAACGACTTGCAAAAGAAATACCGTACGGAACGCTAGCTACCACAGTACCACTTCACAATATTTCTACACTTTGCAATAGAAATAAAAAATAAAGAACAAATATATAATTTTTCGGAAAGCTCAAAGAGCCGTATGCAAAGGTTCGAAGAGCCGCAGTTTGGCCACCCCTGGTATATAGCATCAGCATGATTTTCATAATTTTCTTACCAAATGTGCTTCTCACAACCTCCAAAGTATGACGTTTGCTTCATTTCTAACACAAATGAGCGTTTATAACTGAAAAAATGTACTTCATACCATGGCCGAAAACCACCTATCAGCACGCTCAAGGCTTCGTGTAGCTACAGTTGCAAGTTTTAATATGTTTTAATGGGTATGAACCTAAATAATTAGAAAAACAACGATTTTTATATGGGTCTAGATGCTTGTCGTTCTGCAAAATGGAAAACTAATGAAATGCTCCAACTGCGGTGAGGCATCAATCACAAAAATTTTTTTTTTCTTTGAACAAGCGAAAGATAATATTGCAGACACCCCCTACCCGGTTTATGTTGTGCAAAGAGTACACGTGCATTATTCCCTAAAATAATTTTCACTTAACAAGACTTCAAGCTTTTAAACAGCACTCTTTCCTGCGGCCAAGTTTTCAGCTTATTCAATCGATTGATTTTGCTTACCAAAAACGTGCAACTCTTCAAAGTCAATCTGTGAGATTGTCTGTTTAAGGAAAGCTAGGAGTGGATTGCGCAGTTTTTCATGTAAATCTTTCGACGGAAATACAAAGCTACACAACCAGCAATAAAAACGTCAACTTGCTAACACTTGTTTGTTAGACCAGGAACCCTAATATGCAGCTATCGCAAGAAATGCTCCCTTGAAAAGAAAATGTTAGTAGGTGAGCATTGTTCAACAAGTCAGAAAATATGATTGCTGACTTCACGCACACACCCTCAAGATTTGAAGCAAGTTCCATGAGCACTTGCACAGCAAGGTTAAGCCTGCAAGTTTGATTTCGTAACTGAGAGATGAAAAACTGAGACTAAAGCCTCCAGCGTTCTGTTTGCAAAAGAGACCGCAATTACACAGAGAGCTCAATGAAACGTGACGTTTATCCCATTCCAAAAGAAGAAATGGTGAAAGTTTACCTATACAGATATATAAGGAAAATAACAAATATTTATTACGTGTCAACACAGGCCTAATTTCAAGTTATATAAACTATACTTGCTGTTTTGACCATTTCGTCTTCACCCTGACGAAAATAGTTGTGCCTAACTACCGAAACATTTGCTGATTTATAACCTGTGCTTACTCTATGTTTTACCACCAGTCAGGGGCGTAACAAGGGGGGGCAAAGAGAGAACAATGCCACGGGCGCCGAATCACTGGGGGACGCCAAAAAGTCCCAAAGATGTCGCCATTTCTTTATTCAATACATCACGTCTGCTCCGTAAGACCTTAGGTTAGGAAATGGGGGCGCCGAACTTGTTTCTTGACCCGGGCGCCATCTAACCTCAGTACGCACTTGTCACCAGTAGAGCCTGATTAAAGTACTGTTTAAGTATTACATGTTTCTTCTCTTCCAGATTTTAACACCCAAAAGCGAGCAATCAGTTTGAAGCAATAAATAAATGAGATCCCAGAATGCGCAAATCTGCAAAAGCGTCCTAATGAACCAGTAAGTCGGGCTTTAGGGGTCGAGCGGGGTTCGGGCTTAAATTTGTTAAAATGTTTCGGGCCGGTTTCGGGCCTGCATACAAAATTTTTAAATAACATTCAGAGTAATGTTTTTCTTTTCGTTCGTGACGTATACTTGTTATTCTCACCGCGGTGACTTCTGTGGGTGAATTGGTTATGATTTGTCTTCAGCTAATTGTAGAAATGCTAATGTGGCAGTGAAACGTGAAGTCTTGCAATTTAGGTCCGCGAGATTAAGTCAGCCAGATCATCACAGCAAGCACAGCTGCATTCTTTTGTTCTTTGTTCGGATTAGTGTCACACGCTTTTCGAGAAGGTGACAGCGGTGAGGAAATTAGCACGCGATGGAGTTGCGTCGAAAAGATCAAACACTTACGGCGATTCTTGACTTGCTTAAAGAAACGATTTCGCTAGATTTAGCACCAGGCAAGGATTATGATTTCCTTTGAAGTGCTAAAATGACAGATGTTTCGATTTCGACAATCAGTGATTTCGAAAATTTTACAACTTGTGGAGGCCTTGAGTGTGAAGAGCAAATACCACCTTACCTCTTTGTTACTTGAGTGCTAGCGTGTTACATTTACTGATTTAGGTTTAGCCTCATTTCAATACGAACCAGACAATTTGCAAAGTAACACCCCAATGAAGGTAGGGACCATACTCATGAAACGGCTGACTTGATGATTTTACCGCATTTTTGATATATTTACTGCATTTATAACTATGGTTCCCTAACTCTATTTTCCCACGAAGCTCCTGTGGATGTCAAATGTCCCCATCAATCTCAAATTTTTTGAAAAACGTCTGATCCCGAATTACATTTAAGCTACGTTGCTTGCCTATCACAGTAGAGCATAGAGAGAAACAAATGCATTTTGACCACAAAGTTATTGTGAGGCCACATGCACCGATAGATTGTGCGGCACGAAACATGTGAAACATGCCGCTCCATACGAAAGACCTAAACTCGATTAGGCTTTATACGATGTACAGTATATTTTTATTTCAACAAACGTACCATAGTTTTGCTTTTCAGAAACGCGTCACAAACCCCTTAGGATGAGATCACACACCCCAGAGGTTCACGCATCCCCGCTAGGGAACCCCTGGTTTACAGGCTGAATGGGCATGCTTTCTTCTTATGTAACAGCGTAGTGCATATTATGACCAACAGAAACGGGAGCTGACTGACGCATGATTAGACCAAGCAGTGACTGAGTCATTCACATTTTCCTATTTACGATAGAACTAGTTTCATGAATTATCAATTGCATTCAGAGTAAATTACCATTACGTGTCAGCAAAGATCAATTAAAAGAAATTGCATGAATTTTTAATTACATCTGAATCACAGATGTTCTCCATTACGTATGTTGACGACTCAGCTTAGTACATTTCACTATGTGTCTCATATGTTTTTGAAGTACAGAATCAATTCAAAATCTGATGAGGTTTTCTGCTGTGTGCTATAACAGGTGTCATGTCACAATGACCCAGGATGAAACAATAGGAATAAACTTAGAGCTTTGACATTATAGCCAGTTTTGTTTCAACAAGCATGTTCTATTCCGTAGAATCCAATGCATAAACCCAGTTGCACTTTTAATGAGTTCAGGGAAACTACAACAACAATGAAATTGCAATTGTTTTTCCCGATCAATGTAATTGATTGTACTCACTTTCAATATTACTGGGCTTCTATCATTGGAGGTTCGCTGATCACAAGACCAGTCTTGATCAGGCCCGGCATTACTTTTGACATTGACTGGAATGTACATCAACAATAAAAAAGTTATAGGATCGCCACGTAAATGGATACATCTACAGATTTTCATGTACCAGTAATATTTGGAAGTGGGACAACATGACGAGATTGTAAGTTCCTTCAATATTGTCAAGTTTTGCGCAATGCTTGTTTCAACCTGTCACAGTCGAAGAGCAAACAGTTCACTCAATATTCATGTGGTGTGATCTTCCTTCCTATTCATTGAGCCACACCTGGCTCTTTACACAGAATACATTGCATAGTTCTCGCTACCTACTCGTCTCAATGTCTGAGAGTGAAAACATGGTCAGACTTGGGCACACACCGTCGAACTCGCGACACATATTGATATCACAGCACAGACATTGCACGTGCGTGTAAACATCCGCGCCCAGGAAAAGTTCTTTATCTGGGTGCCTTGCATCAAGACACACAAAGCGTGCAATGACATTAAAAGTGACGTTGAAGGTAAAAACCGTAGTGCTGGAAAATATTTTCTTCGTATTAAAGGAACTCCATGCTTATTTTACTCAAATAGGACAACGCGATACTTACTTTACTGAATACTTATTTTGCTGAAAAAGCGCGATTCTTATTTTACTGAAATTATTTCACATAGGACAGTGCCCGAAATTTCTCTTATCCACGGACAAGCGCAGAAAAAACAAAAACAAAGTCAAAACGGTGACAACTTGTAACAGTATGCGAAAACAAACTTTGTCAGAAAATCGTCCTAATTGTAATTGCGTGCATATATCAGGTCGAAACAATTTTGCAAAACATTTGATATTTGCAAACTCTATACGTGTGACGTGATCAAAAGAACCACTGTTAACTACAATAATTGCCTTATGCCGCTGTTAATTGCGTTAATTAGAAAATACATTACATATGAGTGAAATTTCGCCATTGATCACGTTTTTCTTGTGTGAGATTGTCTTTAGGGCTATTTGCCCATTCATCTGATAAACACGCATGACCAGTACGTTTATACGTACGCGTAAACAGTTTTTTACCTTCACAGCCGAGACACAAATGGGTTATAAAGGGAAACAGCTGGAAAATGGTATTAACAAAAAAAGCGTACTCGTATTTCAGAGTTGTAAACGGGCCTAGTTTTGAATCCCGAACCCGGCCCGAGACCGACGTTTATTTTTGAAGCCCGGCTTAGGCTCGAAAGCCAAATTTACCGAGGGAGTCAAGATATGCGCAACTGTGGGATATTGGTGGCGTAGCAAAGCAAACATGACTAAATATTTCACAATTAACTAGATTTTACTGACAATTTAATCAACTCTATTGCTTCAACAGCAACTGGCGACAAAAGTTTCCGTCGTTGCAAAAAAAATTTGTATGCAGGCCCGAAATGGCACGAAACATTTTGACAAACGCAATACCGGACCCGGCCCAACCGGAAAAGCCCTGCCCGACATAAAACTGCCGTATTTTGCGAGAACCGGTTTGCATAGCGTATGCTATTGAATGATCCGCGTATTACCATATTTGGTTGTGTGATGTAGATACTGTTTGAACCTCAAACTCCAGACCAAAATTTTCCCAACAACAATCATCTCCTGGTGCTTTGATTGCTTGCTTCATTGATCTTGGTCGCAAAAACTCTTCCACATTCCGCGAGCATAAGATTGAAATTTTCACTGACATCAGATACCTTCGGCACGATGAGTTGCTCTCAGTTTAAGATCGGTAGTGATTTAAATAGTAGCAAATCTGGCGCGGGTGCCACAGTCTAATGTGTTAATTATTTTCTTTAATACAATGTATGTTTTTGGTCCAAGAAGTCAGTATTTGCTAAATTTTCCGTAAGCAGTTAAGCAAAGATTTTCAGTTGAGTGCTTTGCATTAAGCTGCTATAAATTTAAAATTAAACGTTTTTCAAAGTCTTTTGCAAAAGTATGGAACCACCCAAACATTGAAGCCAATTGCGTCAATTTTCAGATATTGGGTGATTGTATTGTTATGAACTGCATTATTTTTTATATTAATTCACCACATTGACCTGTTCTGTACATATTAGTTGCGTCACCATTTTCTGATTGTTTCGAAGTGGTTTGGCATCTATTCACTTGCCATTAGATAGTGTATGTGGCAGTGTGAACCAAAGTACTGTACCTCTGTGTTTGAATGTAAGTGCTGAGCGTAATTTGGCGTTTCCACGCAGCATAGTTTGGAGCAGCGTCGATTAAGATGCTAAGAGGTGCACAGAAGCCGAAACAGCAGTGCTGGTCTGAGCGATTTGAGACTCAAAGCTTATCGCAGTCGGGTGCCCCACAGCCGAGCGCGATTTCCGCGCAGCAACCATCATGACGCGACAAATTGCTTTTCGATAATGACAAACCAAATTAGGAACTGGTCCATGAGGCAATAACCACAGTGGCAGCCTTGATTCACTTGGTCGAAGCGTAACGTTCACCTAAAAGCAAAGGTGGCGGAACCGGGGGGACCACATGGGTCTACGCCTCTCCGCTTTTTTCTGGGGGGACGACATGGGTCTAGGCCTCTCCACTTTTTTTACTTTTAAATTTTTTATTTTGCCTAAAGAAGTTTAAGTAACATAATTAGTACTGTATTAGGTCCATTGTTAAAATAAATCTTTTAATGAAAAAAAAGTAGTTTGCAGAATTTTGGTAATACTGTATTATTCGCAATATATTACTTGTAATTTGGCAGGATTTCGTGAATGTTTAGCAGAAGACACCGTGCACAATCTGGTCGCTCTGCTCGGGCTTGCTTACTGCATTGGCGTTGTCGAACAATGTAGACAGATGGTGTAGGACTACACCATTTCTTTACAAGTTTTTTTTACAAAAATGGTGTATTTTACATGCTTGTGTGTGAGAAAAATTTCGTGCCACACCATCAAAAATTGGTGTAATTTCAAGCGTTTTAACACCATTCTAAATAGTGAAATTTTTCTGAATCTTATACGCAAAATGAAATGTTTGACAGATCAATTTCAATTGCGTTCTTGTTTTTGTATTGCCAACACTAAATAACTATATTTTATTTTTGCATTGGCAGCACAATTGTCATCCTTGCAGACAACTTGCTACATATGCTTTTTCTTGTCTTTGCATTCCGGTATCTAATGCAGTTGTAGTATGAGTATTCAGTCATGTTACTTCTGTGTTCTAGATGTGGAAAAGTTGTGATTTTGAATGTGTATAAGACAGGTATCAATACTGTGTCATTTTCCCAGTTTATTTTAAGCTGTGTTCTTCGTGTTTTTAATAGCGCAGTAGCGACTTCGGCACAAAGGCTCCTCGGGCTTAGCCGAGTTTTCGATTACGATTTATATTGGAGAAAGCGAGCTTGCATGCTGTTTATATTTGTACCACCAACCGCGGTCCCACTTCACTACGTTGTTAACTTGGGTTCTTTTCATTGGACCTTGTCACTGTTCATATATTTTCGTTCCATGTTTGGCCTTTTGCGCTCATATTGCAGGTGACGGGAATAAAACAGCCTCGTCCGTAGTAGGCGTTCTCTCGACTTACCTCGCACTTGACTCGGGCTGATCTGTTAGAGCCTGAGCTGCCCTATGCAATTAAGTATTTTAAAAAATATAATTCATGTCGGACTGAATGTCTATTGAGGCAACGGATTTGTATAGAACATTGGATTTTAATTCCAATGAACAGCACCCATTTTGAGAATAATTTCAAACGAACAATAAATTGTCCAGTAACTCGGGCTAATATGAATGAGCCTAGTACGTAGAGGATTAACTGGCATTATCATTGCTCTGTGACGTACGTTATTCAGCAGTGGAGAAGTTGTAATGAGAACTCCTCATTTATTGTTACGTAGCCTACCTAACGTCACAGAGCAACGATAGTGCCATCCAGAATGAGAGCAAAGTATAAGTTGCGCGATGAGCCCTGACATACTAGGTACTTTGCTATGGTTTCCTAGAAAATGTAAGGTTTTCTTTTTAAGAGAGCAATCAATCGAAAGGGTAACTGGAAAAAGATATCTCAAAATTTGCGTTATTTACAAACACACACAAAAAGTTGCATCGAGTCTGTTTAGCCTTGTGCCAACACAATATCTATGGCGTTGGCGCAGCAGTTGAACCAAACAACAAGAACGGGTCAAATGGCTGACAAGACCTTATCGAGTCCGCAGCCCTCGTCTTTGATCTTCACTTATTTTCGTTTACCAGCAAAAATGTTTTATTCGAAAGATAAAGGAGCTACTACCTGCTGTTCAACAACAGCGTTTTCCACAAGAAAGTTTAAACTTCGCATTATCAACCAAATCTATTCGCTAGCACACATTTTTCATTCATTATCTGTGAATACCATTGTGTCGCTAGAACATACTTTGTTGAGTTCAATTCCCAACTTCACCCACCTGTGAACAATATTTCGTTCGTGGAGATAAGCAACAGCGTTGACAAGCTGGAACATGTATTTCCGCACGGTTTCTTCTGGAAGGAAACCCTTTCGAAAAGAATTTTATTTTATTCATACATCACGAAATACGTCTGAAATGCTTTATAAAAAATAACATTGTCACAAGTAATTTTCACTGTGCTGAAACAGAGCAAGGAGTGCAAAAAGTAACCCCGGTTTGAAAACAACTGCTCAAATCAGAATGGCCCCTTCTGAAGCAACTGCCCCAACGGTGTGTTGGATTGATGAATTGACTCCAGGATTTAACTGTTTTTTATTTTGCCAAAAACCGTACAATTTTACACAATCTCGCAGAAAGCCATCTTCGACTATGTTTTTTTTTGGCTACAGGCCCTCGACGATGTCACGGTTCGGTCTGGCTCAATCAAATTGCTGTGAATCGTCTCTTCCTTGTGAATACAATCTTAGACTGCATTTGTTCCGGCTTTCTTGTCCAGAATTTCATAAAATAAGAGAGAACAAGGAAATGTTAAGTTTTTGCAACCATATCCTTAAGGCAATCACAGCGAAAGGTATGAAAGTGATGAAAGATGGTGCATACCGACGTTCTTATCATACGCAGCATCTCATAAAAAGAAGATAACAGACTGCCAAGAAGTTTCTGAGTACAGATATACAACGAGAAACCAAGTATGTTTCATCAAGTGAAAAGTGGCAAAAGATTTTGTGCAAGCATTGTGACTGAAAGCGCAAGAAAAGTACTGTAAGTTTAGATGGTGCTGAACAGATCAAATTTTTTAAGATGCGCACACATTTAAACCAGTGGTTCTTAGGCTTTCCAACGCCGGCGGCCGTTGTTCCTAAGAATATTGGCTTGGGGAACCCTCATCTGCAGTAAATTCATTAGTCAAAGTGTTGGTCGTTGTTGTTTGTGCATCTGATGGTTAAAGAAAACACTTTGGCATTCCTTCCGGGAACCCAGAGATTCTTCGCTGGGACCTCGTTAAGAACCACTGCATTAAAAATACGGTTTACAAGAAAAACAGCACCAGGGCGGCAAACAGCACTATTAGGGCGGCACATTTTTTGTAAACGCTAATGCCAAGTGTTTTGAAAATATTTTATGTCGCAACTGTTTTGTGTTTTGAAAATGTTTTATGTTCTCGATTGAAAATGTTTTATGTCCTCGAAATCATTTGAAAGATTGCAATAATCTACGTATTGAAAAGGAACCTTTAAAGGCCAAAGAGAAGGAAATGTGGCAACGTTGAATGCAAAAATTACTTAATCGCCAGGATAGTATCGTGGCGAGAGTAAGAAATAGAATTAAATTTTTTCAGGTATTATGCACTTTCATGAGCCTTTTTTCTTTACAGTAGTTCTTTCCGTATGTGCTTGTGTTTAAATTGAGCGTTATTTGCGTTCAAGCTACAACCTACCCCAGGAACGGCAAGAACGTTAATCAATATTTCTAAACGAAAGCGTCCTTTAGAACGCAAGCTTTCTCACCTTTTCTGAGACTATCTCGATCAACTCGCCGCCAGTGCAAAGCTCTGTAACGAGATAGTAGTTGTTGCTCGTTTCCAAAATGTCATATACTTGCACTATATTCGGGTGGCGCATCTGCTGCATCAGCTTTCCCTCTCGGTGCAAATTGCGATATACGTAGCTGTCTTTTTTAGCTTTGTCCTTATTGATGATTTTAACAGCGACCTGCGGTAAAGCAATGGAATGAAAACAATTTCGAACGTTGACGAACAATTGGAGTCAGAACCAGTGCCGGATTAACAATAATTAACAAATGTAGCAATTGCTACGGGCCCCGCGCTTTCGGGGGCCTCGCGGTCTTCTGTAATAAATCTTATTTATTGCATTATATTTAAGATTTTTTCAGTCTAAGAAGTCAGTATTTTGCTAAATTTGTCGTAAGTAGAAGACGAAGACTTTCAATTGAACGCTGTCTCTATCCAAAAATTCTTCTTTGATACTTTTTTACGGTTACGTAACCAAAGGCATGAGATTGCGGTCAGCAGTGTTGCCATTTTAGCTGATTTGTTATTAAATCTAGCGGGATTCTCCCACTGTTAGCTGTAAAATTTTCAATCTAGCATTTAGCTGATTTTCTAGCAGGATTTTACTAACCATTTGTCAGGTGTAGCAGGTAACAAATTCCTGACCAAAAATCTGTTTCAACAGTTTTTCAAGATGAAATCCCTTCATCAAAAAATATACTTCTCTATAGGACGTTTTTAATTGGGTAACACCAGGGCAATGCACAACCAGCTGCCTGCAATTATTGGGAATAGNTATTCAGGGATTTTTCCCAGATTTTCAGAGATTTTGCCCAGATTTTCAACAAATCAAAACTTTTGGGGATGCGCCTGCACCCANGCNTCCTACACCACTGCGTTAGGTTACAAGACAACATTGGTAGAAGATGTTTTTATGCCACAGTACGATATTTTCAAGTGGTTCAGTTACGTTAGTAAGTAGTAATGTCTGGTAAACTTCCTGGAAAAACAAAGCTGACAAAAGTTTTGACATATATGGTTGCAACTGCCCACCCTGCTGATTCAAGAAAAGCGTTTTGCGAAGTTTGTAATAATGCAATCATAGCGAAACATTGTGAGCTTGAAAGGGATAACTAGCACCAAAAGCACTCAGATAAGACTAAAGAACTTTTTGCATGCTCCCTAATGTAACACAAAGTTTTGAGTTTCAAAGACCAGACTTGGAAATTTGTAGGGCTGAAGCTATGCTCAGATTGTTTATGGCTGAGCGTTGTTCTACTCTATAAAATCATGCAACCATTTGAAAGAGATCGTCAAGAGCTGTGTGTCGTACAAAAAACGAGGTAAGCTGCAGTTACGTTGCTCAAAATGTTGACTTGAAAGAAAACTGTGGGCCGAAAAGTGTGGTGACCAAGACGGCATTTTCAGCCCACGCTCATTGGGAGCTAGTGCAAGACGAAATTTAATATACTGTATAACTTATAGATTTCTTTTAATCATCTTAAAACCAGCAGATCTTTCAACAGGATGTCACTGCTTTTAGCAGATTTTAGCTGAAAATTTGCGACAAGACTTTTAGTGGAATCAGCAGATTTTTGTGACTCCATTCAGCAGATGTAGGTCACAAACATCTGGCAACACTGGTGGTCAGCACGACACACTCAGACTGTCATGTCACGATGCGAACTGGAGAGAGCATGACAAGAGTAAAACTACAGTAACACGGATGCCTTGCCCACACAAGTTATGATTTAGTAGGTGTGTTTTTTTTTCAACTTAGGGCCCTGCGCTCTTGAAAGTCTACAGGCCCCGCGCTACCTTAATCCGGCACTGGTCAGAACACCTGCTTAATTTTATAGTTTGTGTCTATTTCGAAGAAAAGTGACCCAGGATGCACTGACGTGCTTAATTTAAAAAAAATCTTGTTCGTTGAACTAAAATAGTCGCAAGTTATTTACTTGTTCTAGCTCTCAAGAACACTTCAAGAGTTTAAGCGTGTCGAATGAAATATTGTAACTTCAACATATACCAAGAGAATCAATGATGTCATGCACACTGCTTTTTGTATGAGCAAAAGCATATGCCACAGTTCCAGTTTTCATTTTTTTAAAGTGATGCAGTTACATTTACATGTTTAATAAAAAGAATTTATTGCCGGATGTGTCGTACCACGTTTATAAGAGCATTCATAGCACTGGATAGCATTTTGCCTTTCGGGGGGAGGGGAGTGCATTTACCAGGGTGATGCGCAGTGAATGGGAGAATAATAAATAAACCTTTGACAGTTTTTAAAAGTCAGTGTGGTATTGACCTGTGAATGGGGCAGTCTATTTCAAAATTGCCATAACTTTCAGAGTTCATGTTTTTACGATCGGCTATTTGGCAAGGCCTTTCATCAAATAGCTGTTAGAAAGAACACTTTTTTTGTTTTTGAGGTGTTCTAATGCTGTGTAGATCCACGTAAATCATGAAATAATATCAGGCTCCTTAATATTTGCCTATCTCAGTCATTGATGTGAAAGAAAGATCGCTCTTAGGAAACTCATTTTTACTGTTTATTATCACAAGAGGATTTTAAATCTAGTTGTGATATTACAGCACAGCTTTCGCAATTGCTCACGGTTTTGCTAACATGTGCAAGCGAGCAACTGGACGTCGTTTTCCATTTGTGAAGACGTGACTGCGAAATTCCTTTTAATGGTTGTGTGCAGAACCTTATCACCGACTGACCTTTTCTTCAGTTGGGCAATGAAAGCCAACGCGGACCTTTGCAAACGAACCCTCTCCGATGCATGCGCCCAGCAGATAATCGGACACGCGCTTGTAGTGTGGAAAGGCCACGGCACTCTCCGGTTCGGTCGTTTTTTTCGTGGAATCCTCTTGCTTATTCGGAATCGCCTCCGGCCAGACGACTGCAATTTATAATAAAAAATCGTGGTCATACATTTCCCTCCTCACACCGCCATTTGCCAAAAGCGTTAACATGTGATGTTGTCGCTAGAGTCCGGGAAGGCATGTATACAAGGCAAGTTGTATTTCACTCAACATCTTTTGAGCCACTCTGGCTTACTTCTGAATGTGTGCGGAAATTTTTCCATTGGGTTCTGACCCAAAAGTAAATGTAGAATGTGATTTTTTTCTGTTTTTTCGATAAGTCATGAGTAGACATTTACACAACCCGTGGACATTTCTTCAATCTAACCTTCGTCGTTTTTTCGTTTGGTGTCGTCAGCCAGCTTGTCAGTTTGCACAGGAAGTCTCATGGCAGTAGGTCACGCCTCATTGTTACGCAGCAACAAAATACAGAATCGCTACAAACCCTAACTAGGAGAAGAGCACAGAAGCGATGAAATATTTAACACTCCAAGTTATTGCGAGAATTTTTTCTGAATCAACAAATCTTTGAAAGCGTTGTCCTCGCAAGCGACCACATGGGAAAACGTGCGAAACGTTAGGCATAGTCTCAACTTCCAGTAATGTTTACCTCTTAAGCGTAACATCTGTTCCCTCTAAAATTTTAATAGCTTTTCGTAACAACATCGATCACACAAGGATTTGAAAGCAAACCAAAGCCGATGTCAATGGGAGCACCTGGTTTGTAATTTGATAAGAATCGACGTGACCCGAAGCGACTTTTCAAACAATAATCACGTATAATCACTTGAGGGCGAAAAATATTCGATTGAAGAAACGTAAGCGTTTACTTGCAGCAAACAATTTCACTTCGAATCAACGTTTACTTTCACGTTCAAGTCAGCAAATTTTGTTTTTAAGCATCACATTGAATTTTTTTAGTGGAGCATGTTTTAGCTGGGCGTTGATTGTCAAACAATGGCAGCAACGAAGTTGTGAACAGTGAAAGGTGCAGGACTATTGATAATATGCTGGTCTTGCCCTAAAAAAAATTTTTTCTTTTGCGTCTGATCAGAGGAAATCCTTCACTTTTATTACGATCTTCTCTTTTTCGTAAGAGTAAAAGATTTCATTTGCGTTTGCCGAGAAAAACAAGGATCAACACTAAGTGAAGCTATTTTTAAGTGTATAGTGGTCTTTGTTTATTTAAGTTTAAATAAATACTAATTATATGGTTTGTCAGATTTTTTTCATATCTTTCTTTCGTTTTGTTATGTGAACAGCATGAACACTTATGTTCAAGAAGACCTATCTATCGCCAAACATGTAAAAAGTGAATATATATATAACTAGTAAAACACCAACGTCCAAATCTTGCTTTGAATTCAGTGAAAACAATTGGTTGTAAGCCTCATGGTAAATGTCTTGCAAAACATTTGAAACCTTGATCAAAACAATTTACATGCCTTTGTGCGCCGCTGCCACCCCCATCCCATTGGTTTATTTTTCTCTGTTAGCCGTTTACCTCAGAATCTGATGTTAGATAGTCTTCATTTCTCTCCTACTGTCGGATCCCTCTGTTAGTCTATGACGATGAGTGAATGAAGTTATAGTTGGGGCGCTGTTAAAGTGTTTTGCTCCTCTCAGTGTTGATTGTGTACTAGCACCTACTCTGTTATGCGCTATGACTAACCACTTTTGGTCTCTTGTGTTATTCGATTACCCTTGTGGTATGGACCATGAGTCTGCAGCAAATATTTAAATTTAAAAAATAAACAAAGTTTAGTCGACGCTGCGCGCTGCAGTGCGTTCAAGAAAATGAAGCTCGAAGGAGAGTTGATATATTGTTGTTATCGATGAAAGCAAAATAATGTAAGCCTGGCCTCTTTTGCGAAATATCTATAAAATGTCAACCTCCGAAATTTTTCGAGTGCATTGCTACTCTTTTAAGGCACAGGTTTGTTTGAATATCTTCATATAATTGCGGAAAATGAAGATTTGTAAAAGCATCAGACATTTGAAGCGATCGGATAAAAAAAGTTAGATGAAGATGCGCAACGTTGTAAAAAGCGATACAGGTGCAGTGGCGTAGCCAGCCCAAAATTTTGGGGGTCAAAATGTTTGACTTTAGGTAAGCAACAGTACCTTTTTGACTGGATATGCTAAAAATTTGGGGGGGCATGACCATCCCTGACTACGTCTATGTAAAAATTTTTTCAAAACAAGGCATCAAAGCTCCTGACACAATGGTTAACTCGGTGTGTGCGAACACTTACATTTCTGGGTATGTAAATTGTAATGCATCATTCTAGGCATTGTTGTAGGCAACTCGTAAGTGCTTCATACTAGTCTGTATGTATTTGCTTCACATTTGGAAAGCATACATTGGCATGCAATAGGCACGAAATAAAGTGTTTTTTAGTGTGGGTGGGCACTGAGCGAACATGCCTCTGAGCTTGTTTGCTGAACAGTATAGCGATTTCACTTGTCTCTGGATATCATGGCTCACTGACAGTAGTTTAATCAATGCGTTTTATTTCATTTGTTTCCCAGGTAAGCTCAATGATCCATAATATCGCCAGTGGAACATCTGACCTACCTGAAGCAAGCAGACTATTAAAAAGAAGCGAACTCCGAGAGCTATTCACGAAGCTGTTTCTGCACAACTGGTGATTCGTTTTAAACAGTTGAGTAGAACTGCCTCTGATTCGGCCCGAACATTTAGACCAGAATTTGCAATTGCGGTTTTCACAGGTTTTCTGCCATGAAGTGGGTATCTTCGATAGCAGTGCGCCCTGCAACCGCAGCGTTTCAGCAGGGTCTTGTTATACGTCAGCAAAGCACTAAAAGCTTATCATTGCCCTGATAAGTGATCTAAATGCAGTGGGACAGCGCCCTAACCTTTCTATTTTGGAGTGCAGTTTAGCCCTGCAGCGACAGCTTTCTTACAGTAGTTAAGCATCCTTGTGTTTCGAGAAATGTGCATAACTACAATGACGCTGCTAACCTTGCAATGAACCCGGAAAAGGGATGCTGTAAAAAGTTTGCAAGCAAATTTACTACTGACTACTTGGTATCAAATTTTCTGAAATCAGTTTCGCGCTTGAATTGTGTCAAACCGTTTGCGCATAAGCTGATGTAAACTCTCCTGGTACTTGCGTTTACAAAAAAGCGTGGTCACAGTCGCACAAAGAAACGTTAGCAAGTGAACTAAGATTTGCTTCTGATCCGTAGCACACCTTCACTGGCATTGAAACTTCGTTGTAGCTTCACCTATGGCTCGCCGAAACCACAACCCATAGCCCGTCCTCTGATCCTTCTTTGTTCATTTGCGACGACTGAGCTGTCAAACGAATAAAGCGGCAATCAGTATGCTGAACTGTCATTACAAATGAGCAGCAACCAGTTGATGAAGTTAAGATCCCAAGTGAATACCGTAGCTGCCAAAATGAGGAAATGAACTCAACCACCTTTCGCGAGATGAGAAAAGACCGAGAAAATCGATCCACTCATTTATTCACACCCCTGCAGCTAGTGGGAGCCGCGTATTCCCAGCTACTCATTCCTGTGTTTCCACCGCCTGTAGACTGATAGACCAACGAACGGCCCGCACAAGGCCGGACCGAACACATCAATGCAGTATTGTTGAGGAATAATAAACCTTCTGAATAATAATTAAACCGCTCGCGTCTTGCTGTAATGTAATGTATCGCGGTTGCGGGCCTATTTGATTGACACTGTTGCTGCACGTTTGCAAAGCCTTTGCTTCTGATTGGAAATGCTATGTGTTCCGAAATAAGAAAAACATCTGGCAGACCTTCCATTAAATCTTAACTACAAAAACTTTCCTGTAGGTCTACCTGCTACTCTCTTCTATGGCATACTGCATCTGCAGCACTTACAAAGCTGTTGACAATACTTAGTATGTTGACAGGTAGTTAGCATTTTTTTCACTGTTACGATTTTGTTTGCTTCGTTTTCAAGAACAACGTGCTGTTTACTTTCCTCAGCGAAAGATTCCACAAAGACGATCCCGACGAAGGAGTACTGTGTTGTCGCTTTACGACGTATTCGTTAAAGTTCGCTTGCGCACGTGGGGAGTCTTTGCCACGAATGTTGTTGCTTGGTTACCAACATCTACAATCAGATTACAGCGAACGAAACATCCACATGTCAACTGTTCTTTCCCCACGAAATCGCAAATAAAAAGCATCTGGTTACAATGGGTCTCAAGAGAGCAGAGATATGACGAAGCGAAATTTTGTAGGTCAATGCAGTGGAAGTAGCGCTGGGTAGAGGGCTAATAAAGATCATTAACATTTTGTAAAAAGCATATCACAACTAAGTCGAATGGCATTTTCTGCGAGACTTTCTGCAATGAAGCCGAATGGCATTTTCATTTTTGATATGGTAATTTCTAGAACCTAAAAGTCCATGAGACCGAACGAATTCTTGTAAGTGTTGCATTTAAAGAAATTTGAAGTTAGGGAAAGCTTGTGGCAGTCAATTTCCCTCATATCACTACTAAAGCTGCACGATGTCTGAGCTTTTCGTATTTAAGCTAGTTTGTTGCTGGAAAGTTGGCTCTGCAAATACTTAACAGCTTGTAATTGGCTGTCATTTGTTCAAAAACACGTTTCAATTCGATCTTCCATGAACTGATGGAGTTCAAAGTTGAATAAACCTCGAATATGTAGGTCAGTAAGGGCAAGTAGATGCCCTGGTTCCAGTAAGGAGTTTTGGAAATTTGGCTGTGTAGCTTATATTTTTGCCAGAGAGCGAAATGTGGAAAACCCTGGATACAACTACAGTATACAATTTTACAGCCTTATTATAAGGAAGCCTCACTTGAACGAGTGGTATTGGAACTTGGTTCAAAAAGACAATGATTTACAGGTCGGAACAGAGATTACGTACAGATTCGATCCACGCTGACATGTCAACTTTTTCGTTTCTTATTTTCTCGTTTATGTTTCAGATTTTTGGTCTATTGCTTTTGGCAAGAACATTTTTCATATTTCGTTGTTCATCTCGCAGAAAAGCACCATGATACGTTTGATGTGTCATCTGGTCTCTCTCGTTGAAATACTCGTTAAAAACAAAGCATTTATTTTTAGATATAACGCTCTGGATAACATAAAGACAACGAAGTTACTTCGAGCTGGAACAAAAATTAAGTAACCTGACAGTCAGACTCTTGAAAAGAACTTTCCTGACTGTATGCAATGACAACACAAAGGCTGCGTTTTTGCTCTGCCCAATAGCACTGAACGCAACGTTATTTCATTTCTTTGAAAAACGAGCCAGGGTACTGTCGCTTGTTGTTTAGACGAACTTTGTGTCTGTAGACGCATTCACAACAGTTCATTGCTCTCTCAAAGCAGAACAAATCTATCGAAACATTTCGTGCTTAACTTTTGTCAGTTTTTTTCTGCAGAAAAACGCCGCTTATAGTGGAAAACTGGCCGCACAGTTAGGGCACAACTTTTCTCTGTTAAAAAATATATCTATCGATAATGACTTTTGGGTAATTTATGCGATTATTTTTGCATTTTTTATTTTAGTCATGCGTACGAGGCCTAAGATGTTTCTAAAACAGAAAAAAAACAGCAGCCAAACACCGCCATTTCCCCTACGTTGATAGAAATTTTGGCAAGGGTCTGGCAGCGAAGTGTCATCGCTTTCAGTGGATGAAAAAGTGAATTAAATAAGGTATTTGCTGCAATGAGTTTTCGTTCGGGGTTTTTAGTTTGCGGATTTAGCCGTTAACGTTCCTGAAGGGTCGCATATTAAATATTACTGGCAAGCGTGAAGGTCAAAGGGCCAACAAGCCTCGTTGCATTTAGCAAATCGATAGCCCTACGCTAAGATTTCTTGCTTACAAGGTGAGATGAAAGTGGTACATGCAGCGGGCGACTGTTCCGCGACAAGATTGATGAAAGCAGCTCCGCAGATTCAAAGATATTTTCGCTTCGTTTGTCGGACACCAACTGGTCGCGATGGCCACGAGCTTCTGTCAGAGCCAACTAATTAAGCAACGATCTGTTAATGAACTGAACAGCAGGGTTGCCAGATATCTCTCGAGAAAAAAAGCCAAACCACACCTTAAAAAAAGCCAAACCGGGTGAAAAAAAGCCAAATTGTTAAATAAACATCAAATTAAAAGTTTTTTATTAGTTGTAGGACATTTTAGAAGAATAAAGTTGTAGCATTGCCTCTACACTCTACAGGAACAATTCCAAATCTTCATCTTCCACAT
>JGI24158J21664_10001161_pt1 | contig 28544 bp, 18 predicted proteins | sample Ectturendosymbi3_FD_21664 | JGI IMG/M metagenome (IMG submission 21664) | reverse complement strand
TTTTGCAAACAACACCGGCGTTTGGCGGCGAGGTTTTTGTTTGAAGCAGCCTCCTAAACTTTTCCGACCTCAACCACCCTGTGGTCAAATCGAGGCAGACCAGATTTTCTAATTTTGGCGAAAGTCTGGCTGGATGTACTATTTCAACACAGGTCTCCCCCCTTTTCGGAAAACTGCCGTTAAACTTAAAGGTTTTCACATAGGCCTGGGATATTTTCTCTAAAAGCCAGTGCAATTGGTTAAGAGCTTCCGTTTGAGAAAAAACGGATTACTGTGAAGCAAAGAAAAACGTTCTCACCGCGTGGGTTTCAACCATATTCAGAACAGGTCTTCGCCAACGTAGGTCCAGTTGTGCTGGGACCTCCCAGTTGAGGTTGACACCCCCCGAAACTGGAATCGAGTGAGTTTTTTTGGTCTTTCGCTGAATGTGGTAATCCTTTTCGTTGCTTTCCTTTCCAGCAAGCAAAACTTGGTGACGCTCCAGCTTGTGTGAGGGACGTTTGCTCCTCTGCAGTGAAATAATAATTTGAATGATGCGCAGGTTTAAGGATGGCAACCTCACCGCCATTGGGCAGGATCGAAACGGAAGTCGTCCTCAGTGGACCCTGGTTTTGCGTGAAGTCAACTCTCAGAGCAGCGGAAAATACACCTGTCGAGTGTGGAACGAAGCAGGAGAAATCACCTACGTTTACACGCTGAAAGTGATCGGTGAGTCTCCTTTTCAACGTCGAGATGTACCTGAGCTGGTCGATTGCAGAAATTTGTAATCTACGACTTATTGTGATTAGGGACTTTGTTGCGTTTTGTGGTAACTATTCAGCTGCATTTTACTGCGCTGCTGCAAAGAGTTGATCCGTGTATAGTCGACCTGCACAAACGCAGGTACTCCTCACTACTGGTCATGCGAGGGAGGAGTGCAGTTTTAAAAGAAAAATAGTTGTGAAGAACCGAACAATCAACTCGATGACGATCGACAAAATCACTGCCAGAGCAGGGAAAGTAGCGCTGCCGACGCTTGCCGCAAAGTTTTCATCCTGTCACCAAGGCTTATTTAACCTCAGAAGCGCGAAAGCATCTGCAACCACGCAACTGCCACGCTGTGATTTTGCATTAGCAGCAGATGTAGCCGAGCCGAGTGGAGCTTGATTTGCGAGCATCGTCCGCCATCTTTGACTGATCCCGCTCATATCTACGTTGCTCGAGGCTAGTATTCGTTATGCTACTTGCCACCCCCACTGACAAGGCTCGATTGAGCATAAAAATGCTTCACAGGCTAACAGTGGTGCGGTTTTCGAAACTGGAAAAATCGCGCGAGTTCAATTTGAAGAAAAAGCAAAACTGTTTCAAGTTTTATTAGATGTTGAACGGGATTCTGCTTCAGAACTGCGTGCGTTGACTGAGCATTTTATTTTTATGTACACTGGCGTAAATTTCTCACTTATTGATATTGAGTTTCTTTTCATCGCATCGCCAAGAGTCATGTAGTGTGTTTCTATTGAAATGAATCACTATAAACACACTACATCACTGTCTTGGCGATTGCGATAAAAAGAAACTTAATATCAGTAAGTCAGAAACTTACGCTGTTGGACGCAAAGTGGGTGTTTACTTTATCTTTTTAAAAAATGACTTCATAGTTCTTCAGTAAATGTCTAATACCACGTACCACGAAAACACAGTTATGCAATCATTTCAAGTGAAACATACTCGCGATCTGATATGCGACTATGTCACTACTTATGTAGCTCTATTCTGAACTTAAGAAATGCAGTTCCGTCTTTTTCGCTGAATACTTCGAAGACTGCGACGAGACTGGGTGCGTGTTCGTCTTTTGCGATAGTGTTATTTAAAAACGATACACTCTTTGTGATGCCAAGCGAAGACTTGGGATTTGTTTTGATATAATTTGCTTCAGCGTGTTTGTTACGCAGAACAGACTATTAAAACAAAAGTTTGCGAATGGTCTCTTGAAAACCAGGGTCAAAAGAATATCCTCGCATTGCCGATGGCAAATCGAGCCCATGAAACAACCTTCCAATAGTTTGAAGATATTTGGCTCTTGATTAGTGTGTGTTTCATCCACGAAGATTCGTGAATTATTGTTTTTCTTGGTTTTCGCCTGCTCGTTCGAAGCCTGACGAAATCCAAATGATTGAATTTCGATGCTTCGGTGAGCACTGCATGACATCACAGAGAGAGTTGGGGTCTTGACGTAACGAAGCGATTGTTGTGTTTTTCCTGACTAATCAGCCTGGTTCGAACACCTAGTGTTTCACTTTCTCCACTGCCGTCGTGTCTGGAATTAAGTGGTCACTTGCAATGGTCACTGGTTTCGCGTCCTTTTTGTTGTCATTGTACGTCATGCGCAATACTCCAAGCTTGTTCATTAGTTGGAAGTCCCTGCATACCAACGGCGCTAGCAACCCGTAGCTTTGAGTGGCGTGCAGTGACATCTGTTATTTCTGTTTTTCGAGTCCGGATCCCCGAGCAGTTGAGTCACTGTTGTTGTAAGTGCTTTCGGTTTTCACCGTCGGCTGGCATCGCCAGAGCTTCTATATGGCACTTTGCTGGAACAAGGCCTTATTTAAAAAACATTTGTATGTCCGAAAGGTCGACCAAGACATGCCATTCCACCCATTGGAGTAAGAGCGGATTGCGCAAATGACAGGCTTCTCAGCCTTTTGCTGAGATGTCCATCCTTGTTGAGTGGCGTTTCAACAACGGAGTATCGTTCAAAGGAAAGCAAACGCATGGCTCATAATTTACGGCGAGTTAGAATAGCAACAGGCGCCGAACGGTCGTCTAGCCGTAAATTTTCCAAGTAGTCTCACCTACTGGGATGGTGGGTCAACCACTCTGCCCAAAGACCATTCTTCGTTTATTTAAAAAGTGCATTACACTCTTATGTCTCGAAGAAAAAACAGCAGGCAGTGAATGACGTACTTCGCTTCAGCAACTTTATTACGTCAACAACACCTCCGTTGCCGTTCGCCTGGGCGTGACCTTAATTGCTCAGAACCGTTTTAAAATTCCAGGCCGTTTTCCCGCTGTTGTCATGCGCTTAGCGACACTGAAATTGTTGCCCGTTGAACGGATGGCACAACATCGTTGAAACCTAAATCTGCCAGTTCGTTTTCAATTCAAGGGAACCGCGTTTCGACCACCGCGTACTTCTGTTTTAATCAAATTAGGTTTCGCCGCCAGCCACACGAAGTTTTTATTTTTCAGCTCGCGACTGCACAGCATCGATGCTGCTATTTCGATAACGTGGACGCGCAAAGCAAATAGAAGTTATTTGCCGCGGAAAAAGCCACTCGATGTGACGCGTTTTGCTCGATTCGAGCGTTATCTGCGGCAAAGCAAAAGTAGCGGAGAAAAAATTTTGCTAAGTTTTTTTTACGCTTCTTGCGCTCTCTTGCAGTGACACTACAAAGTGTGTTAAAATTTGTTTCAGATCTTGGAAAAAAACTCGATGCATTTTATGGGAATGGTCAGATACGGGTACCTTGTAGACAAACAATTATTTAACCTCTAGCAAGGACCAAGCACATACATCGAAATTTTTTTGGTTGTTTGCATTTCTGAAAAATAACGCGTTGCGAAACCTCAAAGCAGTAGCTGATTTTGTAAGTGAAGGTTAAAGCTTGTTTCACATTTAACACTGAACTAAAGAGCAATCTATGTAATGAAGCTTGTTGATCAGTGCTGGGTTTTCAAGAAAAAACAGATCAACAAAATTGGTTTCGGTACAACATGAAATTTTGTGCTCTCGTCAGAGAAAAAATCTCAACATTAAAGCAGTTTCTGACTCACGAGCGATCAGAGATCTGAGCCGCTCGAGACCAGCGATTGTTGTTCATCTTGCGCGGATTAATGTTTAACTTCGAACGTTATAATTAAAACAACGTACGTAAGCGCGAGGCGAGTGCGGTCGGCTTTGGAGTGGTCAGCTTCGCTGCGCGGCGAGTGGCAACAATTACTTTGGGTCGCGATCGAGCTGCGAAACGTCAAAGCAAATGGAAACAAACAAACTTCGCAAAAAGTGGTCATCTCGATGGAATGTTGACAAAACGGTTCTTGTGATACTCAGTGCGTTTAGTTGAAACTGTAACCTCTCGTGTTTGTTCGCTGAAGAAAGGCCTGTGGCCGCCTTTTGCTGAAATGGCCGCTGGCCTCAAGTTCCCGCTCTGGAACAGGTTGCGGTCGCGGTGCTTTGCTGTTGTAATAGTGAGAGAAAATGATGCCGCAGCGATTTCTGCATCAAGCTCGATATCAGCATTTTCTGATTAAGTACCGAATAAAGTATTGTCGTTGTCAGTGCCTTGCGGCATCGTCGGGACACTTACGACGAGTGACAGTTTCATCGCAACCTACAGGCCACACTTCTTGCGTTACAGATTATGTGACTGACAATGCAATTTACCGAACGCGTCCAAATTAAAACTTTGCGGCGGCTGTCGATGTTGACAAAAAGCCAAAACAAACAAACGCTTTTTGCTTTGCTTTGAATTAGATTTTCCTTGAATAAGCCGATAACCACGGTGCTTGTGAACATTTTTATGTATTTAGAAGTGAGAGCGTGCTTGCTAATTGCATTGCGTGAAATGAAAATATTTGTTGGCGAAGATGTTGAGCTTATTCTGTAGATACAATTGCTTTCGCGTTCGTTCCGAACGGAACGGTGAGCTTAGCGGTTCTGCAGCTGTGCACTGCAGCAAGCGGCCTATCACGTGTTCAGCCGCTGTGTTTTTTGCATCGCGCTGCAATATAACTACTGCAAGCAAACGAAAACTGCATATTGGAACAACCGGCCCTTAAAGCACTAGTGCACTTTTTTCCAGGTCATATTCGTGAACGCCCAATGCTGCTGACTCATCATCCAGTCAACACAACGGTGGGAACAGGAGAAAGGACTTCAATTCAATGCCGTGTTCGAAGCCAGGTTCCCCCCACCATCAAATGGATCAAACGCCTCGACGAGAAAAGTGCTCAGGCCGCCCTCAAGCGGTGGCCCAACAACACGGTTCTGAAGATTGACGGCCTTTTGTATCTGATTCTTCCTGAACAAGAGGTGAGTTATTCGAGCATTGATGAATTTCAATAAGTAGCTATAGTTTTCTTGTAGACCAGGCGCGCAACCAGGCGGGGGGCATTTGGCGCATTTGCCCCCCCGAAATTTTCAAAACATTGCATAGCAATTTTGACATTTGCAGAACCTTTCAAATAATAAAGTTGAAATTTTGTATGCTAATCATTTTTTAAAAACGTTTTACTTAAATTTTTCTTTGTCTTACTAGTTAATTATCTCCTTACAAGATTTATCTTGAGACAGGCCATCTGATCGAAAATATCGTAAATGACTGGTATTTAACCACAAATATACTGAAATTGGAGATCCTTTAAAATGTTGGTAACCTATTTCTTAGGTATTTTTTATCCTTATTTTTGTGTACCACTCTGAAAATTGTCAGAAATGCAGTGTGTGGGGCTCAAAACAGCTCTCGCACCAGCACATTTTATTCCCATCAAGGGCTCTGTTCTTGCTGCATTCCTTTCAAGAGTATTTCAGTTGGCAGGCGAAGTCTCGTGTCTACAATTAAAACAACAGCAACCCTGATAAAATATATCCTGACAATAGTCTCTTGTATCTGACAGCTTCACCACTCGCAATATCGTCTGCAGAAATTATCTCACAGCAAATACATTCAACTGAAGTTTCAAAATCTTGATAAACGATTTGATGAAATTGCTAAAACAAGACTGAAAGTTAGACAGGCTTACTAGTAGCCTATACATCAGCCACATTAAAGCCATGACTGCAGTAGTTGAATACGGAACCAGGTGTTTGTATCAGGCTACTGATTTTTACTCTGTCCTAATCGTTCGATCTGCATCATGATTAAAATCAGGTCCGTAACCAGCTTGGGACACCAGAGGGGCGAAGAGTTTTCTGGAAGGGACCCAAATTTTTAAACTACTGTATGTCCAACAGTTTCAAACTATGTCCAACACATTTTTCCGACGGGGCGAAAAAATTTTTAGTGCGGGCTTCGCACCTCTAGTTGTGGGCCTGATTAAAACTAATAAGTTCTCATTTTCGGAAATGTTGCGAAAAGAACACATGCGTGACCGCTTGCGAAAAAGTTGTACCACGGGTTGAATAAGCACGATGGCGTCATCGAATGAAAGTTCGTGAATGCCCCCCCCCCGAAATGAAGAGCTGGTTGCGCCCCTGTTGTAGACTTAATCAATATAAGAATCACGCATGGCAATCGAAGTAATGAAAAAAATTGTTTGCTGAGCCCACTACACAGAAAAATGTTTGTAGCTTCTCCCTTCACTGCTAAAGGTTCCAGGTCGGAAACTAAAAAAGTCACCAACGAAATAAACACAGCCTTTGATTTTTGTTTTTTTGCAGAGATGTTGTAAGTTCATGTAGTGACAAATCATTCGTGCCTTAACTTACGTGAAAACTTTATTTTTAAGACGATGGAGTTACCGGACGGTTCTTATCTCAGCAAGTTGGTTATCAGTCGAGCAAGAGAAGTGGACACTGGGAAGTATATTTGTTTCGGGGCGAATACCATGGGATACAACTATCGATCTGCTTTTATTACTGTGCTGCCTAGTAAGTGCTAGTTTCTATTTCTATAGGGGTACTGTCTTTTGAAAGTATCGACTGAATCTATGCTTTCAATCGGTTTAGTTCTAGAAACATTGCTTTTAGAAACTTTTTTATCCACCACAGCCTTACAGTTTCCATATTTCTACCTGGGAACGTGCCCATTGCTTGATTTAAGATCCACTTAAATTCAGTTTTGCGTATGTGTCATCAAAAAATTTTTATTCACACGTATGATTGCAAGGCTTGTCGATTCGTTTAGTTGTTTAAGCGTTTTTTATGCATTTTATTGCTTGGTCATCTCAGTAGCTAACAAATGCTGTGTAATTAAAAACCCTTGTGGTGTGACTCTTTGAAAGAGACACTCATCTCCTTTCACTTTCCAGCTGAAAAAACATAAAGTTGGCCTGTTGCATGTGCCGCCACGAGTAGTAGCAAATAATTAATGCTTTCTGCAAAACATTCATCTACACATGGATGACGTTTTAAGGAAAGCAAACACTAAAATGAATGACAAACGAAAATCTGCCGATATTTTTGTTCCATATACGAAAGTAGGACAACAGATTTTCTGCTTCTGCTGAAACGCCATTTCTGATCAATGGCGACGTCACTCCGCGACCTCGCAACTTTCCCACTGGGTCCTGATAAAGATTTTAAATAAACGGTAGTTTTATAAATTTTACAAATTTAATGCTTCTTAGATGTCAAAGAAAACATTTTTTATAAATCTGCGAAGAGATCAAGGCCCCGCAATCATGGCGAGCATCCAAGTTTGTTTGTTTATGTTTTCAAAACCGAGGGGTCATGACTCCTGGATGTTCTTTGAATTTGAACGATTCATCTACACGACATAAGTTTTTGCTACTGATAATTTAGGTTTTTTGGGATAAAACAAACATTTCCGATTTTAAACCAAAGTGCACAAAATCTTAACGAAACATGGTTTAAAAAGTTATTGCAGGAATTGGACCTACTGCAGACATGTAGGTCTATTATTTATCGTTAGAATTTTCTGTACTATTCAAGTATATTTTTTATACAAATAAAAGATCAAAGGCCTTGCACCCCATAATAATTAGACAAGCACCAATTATGCATTTTGATGTGTAATTAGTGGAAAAAGATGCTAAACACCTGATAATCGCTTTAGTGCAGTGGTTCTCAACCTTTTTTGGCCCATGGACCAGCTTTTAACAAAAACTATCCGATGGATCACTTTGCTATGCTGACGAAAACTGCAAACACAAGAAACTAAAAATGGTCCTACGTAGTTTGTTGTATAGTAAAGGTTACAATTTTCAGGAACATTTTATCAAGAATTTATGAAACTCTCTGTGGACCAACAGAAATTCCAGGTGGACCACCAGTGGTTCATCTGGACCACGTTGAGAACCAATGCTTTAGTGTGTTGAGTCACACAATGGTGTCGAATTTGTTCTTAACAAAGGAAACTACGAGATCTGTTGCTGAGGGCAGGCTCTCAGACCTACCATTTCTGCTCATCGTTTGTGCCAGCCTTCGTAAAATAATAATCAGTTAACGTCTGGAGTCTACAAATTTGGTTTGCCTTTGATTCAGCAGTAATAAAAACTTTGTTGATCTAGTAAAATCATTGGTTATTTAAACTTCATTGTAAGAATTATTTATTGTTTTAGCTAAACGGAAGCTTTTAGTTCTGAATTAATTGCAGGCACCCACCGCTCCATTCAAGAACCGAAACCGAAACCTCGAACCGAAACCTCTTCTTTGTCACTCCCACTCTCAATTGGGATTCCATCGGGTGTCGCTGTTGTCCTTGTCTGTTTCATCATTATGTAAGTTCTCTTTGAAAGTCATGGACGGGGATTTGTAGCCAACTAAAAAGATGCAGTTTAAGTGCTAATTTATAAATGTATAATAAATTATTTTTTGTTTCAAATGACTCAAACTGGAAATTAGTTTGCAATTGCACAATACCAAATTTATTTTCTATTGACTGCTAAGTGTAAATCAAATCTACGTTGCATGCTTTTTCGAAAAGGTTTAATTATCGCCTTGTCTTAATCCAAATTTTACTGAAAAGCTCACAAGAAGTTTGTTGCTTTTGTGCTAAATAGGAAGATCTGACACTTCAGTTTTTAGCTGTGGATTTCAAGGGCTTCGCTAAAGGCATCTGGTTTCGTAGTTTATTCATAGTTTTGCTGCGGACGATTTAAACCAGTGCTTCGAAAAGAAATATTAAATGACAGAAAAGCAATGCGAAGTTGCTTAAATATCTAGGTTTTTAAGCAAATGCTTTGGGATTTTGGGGCCTGTTGAAGTGTTGAGTTTGACTACATGATATTAAACGGCCTCTATACCTTGTGCAAGTATACGTCCAGTCTTAGNTGTGCACGCCCATGTGCTTGAGATGCGTCAATAGAATGTCAGCTTCTCAAAACAGATTAATGATTGAAAGGATGCGCCGCACTTGCTGGTGCCACAACGTAAGTGGCTTTCATGATTAACGACATGTTTGCAGAAAACCACCCTTCGCACGCTGTTCCAGTTTTGCGTGACAGCAAAAAAGTAGTGCTCTTGAAATCGAGGTGGTTGTTGTTTGGTCCAAAAATACCCCACCCCGCGGAAGTTATGCTTTTTGTAGCTAGGGTACGGCAACAGTGGCTAAAAAGGTAATATACTGTACCTCAAAACGTTCCAACGATTATTGCCACTTTTTCATTTTTAACTGTCTGTCCGTTTTTCAGGTATTGCTTTTGTGCACGCGACCGTTTGGGGATGCTAAAAGCCGCAGTGAAAAAAGAAGAAACTGCCGAAGCCAAAAAAACTTCTGAAACTCGCAGATTTGTCGATGGTGTGTGCGAGTTGCCCACGTCATTCGCTGATGACGAAAACATGGACCCTAATTCGCAAGCTGAATATAGAAGTGTAAATGTAACGTCAGACGGTGGTGGAAGCGATATGGACACTTCAAACATTTACACGTACCCGTTCGTTGCTTCTACGTCATCAGTTGCGTCAACCAATCACCCACTGCTTTCTATAAAAACACCTTTTAACGCTGACGTCACTGTCACCAGTCCCATTGACCCCGAACACTCTTCTGGATTTTCCGTGGGTTTTGGTGTTCCGCCCCCACCACCCCCTTCCCAGCATAGTAGATCACCATCTTCAGATGCCACAAGCAGTTCTCGACGTCACCGGCATCGACGTCACAGTTGCTCTCGCGAAAGTCGCTGCTACCATCATCACCATCATCACGCACATCGCCACGGCTTTGCGTATCGGCATCACCACCGGCAAGACATCATCTTGCCACGTCACCCACCGGAGTATTCTGAAGATCCTACCTGCTGAAAAATGTTTGGAGAGAGATCGCCTGCTGCGAGCAGGTTCCAAGTCCACTGATGCTTCACATGAAAAAACAATCCAACGCTGGATTGAAACGCGCTGCGCCGCGCATGGGAGGAGAGGCGCAGGGGTAGTGTCTCAACCGACAGAAAGAAATCCTTTCCAGACATTCCAATATTGACATTTTTATTTTGTTACCGCTGCTGTTCTTGCCCGTTTTGTTTTAAATATTCCCACATGTTCCCTCACTTGTCATTACAATTATTTCGCTGTGGAAAGTGCGCTAACGTGAGCCTAAACATCAAAACCTGTATTTATGATACATACAGTAGCTCCGATTCAGCGTATTTTCTGTTTTTCTAGCTAGCTTTTTAACAGGTTATACGTTAAATTCTACCTTTCTTCTTTTTATCAGTTCAGTGTTTCAACACTAAGCATGCATGAAAGCAAAACACCAATAAAAGTTCGCTGCTTTGTTGACCATTTCACACGACCACAAGCAGCTGCTGCTCGTTGAGCCCTTTACGTCAGAGTCACTCTAAAGACGGTATCTTGTCTCGAAGTGTCAACCCGCAGAAAGTGCTTCTGTTTCAGCATCGCTTGCTCATCGCACCAACTCACTTCATTTAGCTGTGTTTTTGCCGTAAGTTTTCTGTTTTGTTAAATTTACAAACTCGTTAAAGAACGTGCTTTCGCAGATACCCACCAGCATATCACAGTTTTTTATAGACTTACGTTTATACTGGTATATCAAAAACCCACGTAAATAGTGTTTCAACGGTTCACACATAAGGTAGCGTCGAAAAAACAGGACTAACACGCACCACTTAAAAAAAGATAAAAATCCAAGTTCCTTTCATCAGCTTCAAATAACTTCAGTCAGCTGCTTTTCTGCTAACGTGCCACAAAGAATGCTCTTCGATTTTTGCGAAAAAGGTGTGTTTCATCATTCCACGTTTTTTCAAGATAACTCGTTTTTCACGTCGATTTTTTATATTTTGAAGTTGAAACACTCAACTCGTCAGGCAGAACAACTGAAGCCTGTTGAGGTTTTCAATAGAAAAGCAGTTTTATGCTTGGGTTTCTGTAAATAAAATTTATTGGATGTTGTCCGCCTAATGTCACGAACTTTGATGCGCTGACAATGTGGCGAATTACTGTTTTATTTTTTGTGTTGTTTACTATGGTTCGGAGCGTTATTTTTTGACAAAGCAGAAAGAAATAAAATCGTCTAAACCACAAGTAGAAATTGTTATGAATCTAGAGACCAAAATTAGCAAACTCTTTGTATTTCACGCCCGAAGTCAATTTTCCAGAAAAGTTTACGAAATAAATTTCAATTTAAAACACTTCAAAACGGTGATCCCCGAATCCCGGACCGCGAATCAATGGTCACCGGGCCACGCAATTACAAAATGTATACTGGTGGTGACACCACTCGCTTTCTCGGCATGTGATTCAAATCTATTTGAATAAGGACTGAGGATGCGTAATTTTAAGTGAAATCGATTTCCTGTTAAAATTTGCTAATCGATTGCTTGCTTACACCCATCGTGGAAAGTACATCTTTGCAATCTAATCTTTCTTTTGAAGTACAGTAGAATTCGCCTGTAACGATTTCGGTTATTACGACAGTTCGCCTCTACAACGACGCTTTTTCTTCGGTCCCGGCAGAATCCCTATCATTTATGTGCATTAGAGTTGAGCTATAGCGACTTCGGCTATGTCCAAGGGTGTAGTGGGGCGGGAACGCGTGGGAACGGCGTTCCCACGCCTTTTTCACGTTTTGCTTCAAAATGTCTTTGAAGCTGTTTTAAAATGGCTAGCTTTTGGAAGCGTTCCCACATATTTTTTGTTAGCATTACACCCCTAGCTACATCGCCATTTCGCCCAATGAGGACGCTTTTTCTCTGGTCCCTTGAAGTGACGTTATAGGGCAATTCTACTGTATTTCAAAAACACACTTTTTTCTTGTAAAACATTTGCGATCACCATCGCCGAAACGTCCCGTCGCCCAAACGGCATCGCCGAACTGTCCAGACCCATAGTTCAGAATATTGAGAAGTCCAAAGCATCATTTGTTGAGGTTGTATCGTGTCTTGTCACTGTGAAGGCAAGGATTCAAGTGAGTCAATCAGATGTACACATCAAGCCAATTTAAATCAGCACTAAGAAAACTCAGAGACTGAGAGAAAGCGAGGATCGTGACCGCGTATTGTTCATGTCAGATGTATGTGCATTGTATAAGTCTTGTGTTGCACATCTGGCTGAATGCTTTATCTGCTGAATTTAAATGCTCTCACTAGATTCCTCCGTTTGCAAACAACTGAATGGGAAAATGTTGAACCATCTGAGTAGTATCTGCTTGATAGAAACGTTTCTGTTGATGAAGCTAAACTGTTTGACCAATACCAAAACTTGTTTGAGTTCGCGCAAAAAGATCATCAGCCAAATGCAACTTATTGTAAAATGATGAAAGATGGGCAAAATATTTTGCAACTTGCAATATCATTGAATGCTTCAGCGAACTGATAAAAATTGCAGTTTTACTTCAGAATCATGGTTCATTACGCTAACGTGGAACGTTTTTTCCTTGATGCAGCCACAAACCCAAAAGAAAGAGAAATCTTTCTAACTGAATCAGTTTCTAGTCTAAAGCTGGTGTGCAATTTAAAACATCTCTCATGCAATTAGTTTCATAATATTGTTAAAGGCAATTTTACATAAAAAATTTAAGGAAACTGCAGAATATTCACAAGCTAAATAGGACAAGTAAATACGGATTTTGTTTTGTGTGTTTTGACTGAAACATCGTCCACACTGCACGTCTTACTTCAACGCTTGAATCTTATCAATAGGCCCAATTGTTATTCGACTTTTAAATGTAGATAATACACTCAAGTAAGTGACAGTCCTAAGTTGTCCTCCCTTTTTGCGATGAAAATGTGACAGCCTTATCGAGCTTATTAATAAATAAACGTGGACAGAAGGGGATTGTCATCTTAACAAGTGTAGAGCTTATCCAAGTGGTTCTAAAAGAAGTAAAAAAGCAAAAGAGGCAAAAATGAGAGAGGAATAAGTTGCAGCCAAGTCAAGAAACATTGAAGTCACTATTTCACAGTGGCATTGAAGTCCAGCGGATTCATATCTGCGGAACCTGTAAGAGGACAGAAAATCGAAGAACATGTTGTGGCAGACTTAGATCTACCCAGCAATGAAAATACTGTAGACCTAGTTTAACCAGCAGTGCAATAGCAGAAGAACGTCAACATGTATAATCGAAAAACACGATAGGAGATGGCTGACACCATCACTGGAGGCAACGATTTCGGTCTCTGGGCCCTCTGACCAGCCAATATACCGGAAAAAATGCGGGAATACTGATCGAAAAATGAAGCAGGTTCTTTTTGGCATCGTGATGAAATGTCATTTTTAAAACATGATGTTCACAACGCAGAAAAGACAGAAACTTGTCACGGAAATGTACCACAAGTCTTATTCGTCGCCAGAACCACAATGGCGAAGTAGTTTACAGAAACTGGCTTTGTTTTTCTCCTTCACAAACTTGTGTCAAATGTTTCACTGTGTAGGCCAGTGTTTTCAAACTGGGTTCCGCGGTACCCTAGGGTTCCGCGAGTGGCTGCCAAGGGTTCCGCAGAAAAGTTTTTGATGATTTCATGACAAAATATAGATGCGACATTTCTACCCATCTGGATTATTGCAGAAAGTAGGATACACACTTCAATCATTGCATGGGGTTCTGCAGGGCCGGACTTAAGCCGATGCAGCTGCATTGGGCCCCGCCATGGTGTTGGGGAAGGCCGCTCAGTTTTTGCAGATACTCTTTGAGCTCGAGAACTCAGTAGCCACGGTTTGTAAATCTCATTGTTGGTAAACAATTGTCTCGTTTGAAACTAACGGTGAATTTCCTCTACCGAACATTCGCGCTTCATTCTCGTGGGCGTTATATCCGCGCTCCACCATATCCCACTCTTTATAGATGGAGCTTGGCTGTTACTAGTGCCAGTTAAGACTGTAGTAAACCTACAGCTATTGCAAACAAAGTAGCTTATGTAGTGATTCAACTCGCAATGAGCAGCAGGTCAAGACGATCGAGTGTCTGTCGTATTAACTTCGGCGGCAGTTTTTCCAACGTAACGTTGTTCAGTTCTCGAAAAATCCTTCCATTTTGGAAAGTTTTTGGTTGGCTGCGGAAGAGTTGTAAGTCGGGCCGGACTTTTCGGGTCGAGACGGGTTCGGGATTAAGTTTGTCAAAATGTTTCGGGCTGATATTGTGTCTGCATACAAAATTTTTTTTGCAGCGACGGACACTTTTGTTGCCAGTTACTGTTGAAGCAATCGAGTTGATTAAATCTTGACCAAAAATGATTAATTGTGAATTATTTAGTCATTGTTACTTTGTTACGCTACCGATGCCTCGCAGTTGCGCACATCTTGACTTGCTCGGTACAATTGGCTTGGCTTTCGGGCCTAAATCGGGCTTTAAACATAAATGTCAGGTTAGGGCTTGTGATTTCGGGTTCAGGCTTCAGTTTTAGGCCCGCTTACAACTCTGGATTGCCGGTCGTCTGCATTTTGACAAAGGCTTGCAGTTCTGTTTCATGGCAGAATTTACCATAGATTGCGTATTTTAACATTTTGTCAAAATATAATGAACTCTACGACATTGAAGCAAATGACAAAAGATGAGACTGAACCAGTGGAAGCCAAAAATCTCATGCAAACCAGCGCAAAATTTTGTGAAGTGTTCGCACTTAAAATTCGTTCTTCTTTGTCCACAAAATTGTTCCGCGTTATTTGTCAGTCGTGCACGTATTTTTATCATTTGTCATTTGTCGCCTAACCAGTTTTTATTGTTTTGCCTATTTGCGAGCGTGAGTAGGGAGAAAAACCACGTACTTCGAAGTCCAGGTTTATGAGCGTGAAGGACACTTAAAAGCTGCCCTGCAGCTTAACGAGGCAAGGTAAAAATTGTGAATTTCATCCAGCACACTTGTTCCAGTTTATCATAGTATTGGGCGGCTATAGGCTTCCATTTCATCAATCAACTATGCGCATTATATATTGCGTTTAACAAGCATTTTTACATCTGTGACGTGGTACCTGTAGTTCTAAAATTTTTGTACATTACGTTTTCTAATTCATAAAGAACGGTGTGCATTCCAAGTCCAAGCACTTAAGAATAACTATAAATTGGATTGGTTCCTCTCTTGTGAAACCTGGTTCGTTTCATGTATTGCGTCATAAAGCAGATAGCTGATTGTGCGTCCAAACGTTACCAAGAACGCGTCTGCGCTTGTGGTTACCAAAATGAAAAAGGTAATCAGTTCATATTAGCAGTTTTCAGCGAAGTAAACGCTTTGTAGGTTCCATTCGCTTGCTAGTTCGGTTTGATTGACGTAACTTTGCACTTGCCCTCTCCGCTCGGATCTCCATTTTGCACAATTTTCGGCTCAGTTACGAGTGGTACTGGTATAGCGGTACACTGTCTAATGTTCACCACAGCTGCATTCTGTTTATGGCCGTCTTTTTGATATTCATATAATTAATCTGCTAAATAAAACATCTTCATAAAGAAGTCGTACCACGGTTGACTGTTTGTATTTTTTCGCAAAATAACGAAAAAACAGTAGGGCCGGCGAAATAACCGCAAGGTGAATAAGTGAGTTAATTTGCAAAAAAAGGTCAAGAAAAGGAATAAAACGAAAGAAATTTAAAGCAATATTTTTAACACAACTGCCCGTTTCGTAACTCGTAGTGTTAACTCGGTCTCTTACTTCATATAACAATCGTCCCTGAAAAGTGTCAGACCATTTCAAATTTTATGAAAAACAAATAAAAGTNATCCATTAAGTTGGAAATGGACACAAAGCAAGAANCTCTTTACAGAGAATTGTTCGTATTGTGCTTGCAGTATTACAACTACAATCTATGGGAATGACACAGCTAGGTCTACTTTATTGTTGAAAAAAGCTAGAGGCTCAAAGTTGTGATACTGCGAGTGAAATGCGATCTGTTAGTACATTCTTCCTCCATGGTTCTTGCTACTTACTATTTTGCTGCAATTATTTTTCTTCATCTTTCCTGCTGCGCCCGAGTATTAGTTGCGCACAGTTGGTGGATATTTTTCTTTCGCTGATTACTTTGCACTTTGCGTCGTGATTAGTCCAGCTTGATTGATTGTTGTCTTGTTTGGTTCAGTATCTACTGTTCTATTTACATGCTGGACGCCTTTCCATCCAGGTAACACTCTGTTTAGATATGTTTTGTTAAACATGATGTCGCACTTTCAAATAAGAACTAAAAGTTTAGGAACGATCTAACGAGCTCGATGTCTGGCGTCAGTGATCACTGTAACTTGATGGGAAGTATCCAATCTGCCATGTTCGGGCCCGACGGTCAGACTTTATACATTTTCTGACAATCTGGAAAAAATAATTTGGCAAAATTACTCAGCATAGAGAAAACTAAATATATGTTCTTTCTAAATAATACATTTCCACATGGAATAGGATATGAATTGTCTGGGTGCTAAGGTCACCCAGAGAGCTCTGTCGCTCCAATGCTCTGCCTTGTTGCGTTGCAAGCTATCTGCTATTGTTGACAATATGAAAAAACGTCGTTTGCCTAAATTTACTCAAAAAATGAAAAACAAAACATAACTCAATTAAAATTTTTCTGCTTTGAAAGGGCGTGTTTCTTATCCAGGAGGTGAATGTGGTTCAGAATACAGGGTCATTCGAGGAGCTCCGATGCTCGTATACTCTTATGACCCTCTTTACTCGTCCAGCAAAAACGCACTGAAATTTTCCTGCAGTAATATTTCTACTACGAATAATTTTCTGACGTAACTTTAACCTCGAAAATATGTGGCTACTTTCTGATGTAAAAAATAAAAACAAAAATGTAAGTGAGAGACTGATGAGGATGAAGATTCGCGAAAGTTGTAACTCATTATTTTAAGCGGACAAACCACTGTGCTTGCGAATCCACCATCGCAGAGCAATTAACGCTGTAATCGCTGAGAAGCGTTTGGAAAGTGTTATTTCTTTTAAGTCAGCAACACCTGTTGTTGGGCCAGCATTATCTTATGGTGTAGACTAGCAGTCCCAGAATTTCAACACGTACTTAACAACATCTTCACCTACACTGACATCTCACAAATTCCGTGCATGAGCAGATCTGCAGCCTCTTATTCCCTACAGAAATTGCTTAAGGAATGGAAGATGGTTAACGCAAACACAAATCAAGCAAATTTATCAGCAGTCAATTATCCAACACGGTTTCTGAAATAATACAACAAAACAAAACTAAGAGTTCCACAAACGAAGAAAAGCTGAACAAACAGATTATACTATCGATTAGCCGAACGTGCGAAAAACAGTGAGCAATTACTCAAGGATTCAAGTATTATTCCTTTTCATACGCACTTTTCTTGTGGGAAGGTTTTGGGGCCAGCAGCCCTACAAGAACTCGAAATGTCTCACGGTAAGAGGCGAATTTTGATTTTCGGGGCCCTTGGCTATTTTAAATTGGGGGCCCTTCAGGAAGGCAGAGGTGGGCGTAGTCACATTTTCAGACTACCACTCCACTCCTGTTCCAAAATTTTTGGATCCGGATTCGGCTTCGGGTCCGAAAAATTTTCAAATTTGAGAACCCGACTCCTGTTCAGACTCCGGCTACCATCGATGCAACCGAAATTCAGCAGTGTTTTTACCTAAGAAATGCCATATATGAAAATCATACAGACTCCTGCTGCTGAAAATGAAAAGTAACTCCAGCTCCGAGTCCAGTTTTTCACAATTTTTTGACTCCGGCGCTGGGTCCTGACGAATTCGACTCCAGCACTCCGGATCCGTAGCCACCTCTGGTGCAGAACCGTCTGGCAAACTAAAAGGCTGGGTTATTGGTTTCGTCTTCGCAATAACATCTCGTAGTGCATCTGCTTTGGCAGTGGCTTTCTTTCGCTTGCTAGAACCACTCTCATATGTAGGCTACGCATCGACATTCTGAAGTTAATACAAGTAAGCCTAATGAAGATCCACCGTTATCCTGGTTACTTTGAAATAAAAAATAAAAAAAACTTACACGTGAAGCTCACTTTGCTAACTAAACTAATAAACTCAAGCTGCAAATTGGCTTTACTAATACATCTAGATATGTGTCCAGTTCAACGGTAGTTGAAACAGTTTTCTACGCATTGAGCTGTAGAAGGAATGGAACAAGATTGCTACAAAACAATTGAAGTCAAAGAATATCCCAGCTTAACAACACGCGCGGTATTACAAACAATTAGCATTTTGCTCCATTGAATATCTGCAGCCTTGGCTCCAGTGCATGCCAGTCTTGTCTTACCCCGTATCTTACCCAGTGGCGTACGCAGAAAACTTTCATAGGGGGGGTTTCAGTCAGTGGCATATGGTGGTCATTTGTGTTTGGTGTGCGGTGTTTATGACGTCACAATTTGACGTCATATTCATGTTTTCAAGCGAAGTTTGTTGACATCATAGGCATATTCTTCTACACAAACTCCCTTTATTTTTGTAAAAAATCAAGCCCTATACACTCGCCTTATAATAAAGTTTTTGCAAAATATCAAGCTCAAGGGGGGGTTAACCCCAACCCCCCCTTTCGTACACCCTTGATCTTGCCCATAAAAAGCAACAAGAGAGAGACTTGGGCTGAATGACAGGGTTGCCAAGTGCCAACCTGTCTTCACCAAAAAAAGCCAGACATTGCCCCAAAAAATTCAGAAAAGCCAGATAGCAGCTTCAAAGCACGTACACATGAAATATGCATGACCAAACACAAAATAGACTTTAAAACTCGTCAGAAACATGGGTATAATACAATTCCATCTTTAGAAGTATTTTCTTTCACCGTAATTACACTGTCCTGTATTTGTTTCTTATCAATAACATCGATCATTTTTAGGGCAACAGTAAAATCTCTTCAATATTTTGTGCGCCCTGCATGGTTGTAGACTCTTTTCAGATGAGATTTCTAATGAGTATGCATCTCACAATTTTTTCCCAAGCCAAGCCTCTCTGACTGAAAAAAAGGCCAGATTTTGTTTCCCTTTTATGATTTCTAAAAAAGTCAACGGTGTTAAAAAAAGCCAGAATTTCAAAATCTGGGTTCAAAAAAGCCGAATTGGCAACCCTGTTGAATGAAAGTATCTCACTGGCCTCGTGTAATCTGAAAAATGGATTCAAGCGTTTTGTTCCACGGACAATACGTAATAATAAACAATTCTCAAGTCATAAAAAGAGAATGCCCATCGTCATTCTCCTCAAACCTTCACGCTCATTCTTTTATAGAGACCTTTTGTTAGCGGCAAAGTAAGAAAACGTGCGTTGAACCAAAGCAAAAATACAAATGTAATTACTTACAAAAATGCTGGAAATTTGCATTACTCCCAAACTTTTGGAGCCCCTCAAAATCGGGGGCCCTAGGCTTAAGCCTTTTTAGCCTAATGGTAAATCCGCGCCTGCTCACGGTCAACAGCAATCTCAGATAATTCTGCCGGTTCCACACCAAGGTTGGAGATGCACCAAGCAAGGTTGGAGATGTAGTTACTCCACCTGGTCCTTCGGACGACCTCTGGGCCGCATTCCCGTGGGTATAGGCAGTGTAACACGACTCGCCAATATTTCCTGAGGTATTCTGAGATACACATGGCCGAAACAACGTAGCCGGTATCTCTCGACTCTGAGGTAAGTGGCTAGAAGACATTCAGAGCTTTACGAATTTCACAGCTACGCACTTTGTCGCGAAGTGTCACACGGTGAACTCTTCGTAAAAACATCATCTCTGCCGCTTGCACTTGAGATAGTATTCTTTCAGTCATTTCCCAACATTCATAACCATTGGTGAGGATCGGAACAAAGCAGTCCCGTCGCCACGGGGGGGGTTTGGCGGCTTAGCCCCCAAACAAAGTTCCATGCCTCCCCAGACTGAAAGATGAAATACTATAAATCAGTTGAGTTTTTGCCAATTTTTAGAGTGTCAAGCCCCCCCCGCACAAACCCAAAGCCCCCCCGCAGAAACGAAAAGCCCCCTATTGAAAACTTTCCGGTGACGGTTCTGGAACAAAGATCAGCTTAAAAACTGACAGCTTTGCGGTGTTTGAAAACTCCCGTTTTGTGACCACAGCGCGATAAAGCTCACACAGAACTGCGTTTACCTTACCATCCGCGCCAAGTACGTAAGTGCAGTTATTTAGAGCAAACAAACACGCAATTAAGACGCACCTGCAACCTGCTCCAAGGGAAACACCAAACTGGTTTAGCCTAGTAGACACTAATTAACGTGCACACTAAAACTTCAACTTTAAACAATAAAGCGTAGTGAATTAGTTACGTACCAAACAATGTGGTTTCATCCGCTCTGACTTTCGGTCTTAACGTTTTGTCAGAAAACCAGCTGTTTCGAAGGAATGGCAGAATTTGGGCCGAAAATATCACTAACAGCTGATAGAAAAAATGGCAAAGAAAAACAAGTGGTCGCCTCGCAAAACTCTGCTATTGGACGCAAGGCAATTTGTTCTTGTAGTGGTGATGTTAATCTGTATTGATATGCGCTTCCAACTAAGGACAACAGTTTCATAAAAAAGCTATCAATGTTTACAAGTTTTTGTGTCATATGAATCAAGAAGGGAATTAACCATGCTGTAAAATCAACGAAGACTTAAGGCTAATTCATGCCCAAAAGATCGTTTTCTTAGATGGTGTCGAAAAGAGACAGTTTCACTGCAGTTTGGCTCTGCTCAAGTCATTACTTTGTTGACGCTGAGAACTATTAGACTAAAAAAATTCAAGTAATACCGTCATTCATTCCCTTTCAAATTATTGCAACATGAAATATGTACTGCCAGCACTGGAATTCTCTTCTTAATGTCTTCTTGTGCATTGTAGAGGCATGTTCTCAGATATGCATGTTTGGTTGAATCAAGTTTATCAAGCTTTTTTCTCAATATCGTCGTTCGATTACGCTTCAAATCCAAACACTGTCATAAAGTGTCCTTGCATATTATACGGCAGCGTCAAAGCACAATGTGATTTTAAATCACAACAACGCATCCTCAGATTGACCCCACGAGTATTTTAATATTTTGTTTCGGAGGATTTTCATTGTCAGCAAACTAAAATACAGTTTTTTGTCAATTTACTTCCGGCACGATGTAGCGGAAGTAGACGTTCAAGGGGAAATACCATAATTCAGTGTTTCTCAACTCAAATGAGTCCGCAGAAGGCTCTGGATGCGTCCGCAAGCACTAGGGGCAAACAAATTTGCTTTAAATGCCCTCATACAATAATAACTTTATCAACTTGATTCAAGTGACGTTTTTGTTCGTACAGCGATTAAAATGCACCCAACCAGCGTGAAAAGTCAATAATTTGCTGTTCCGCTTGGCATTTATACTTTTGTGGTAGGGTGTACAGCAGCTTAGCGTAAAGTTGTTATCTAAACTGCAATTTGTCTTTGCCGTCTTAGTTTATACAGTAATTGCTAAACGAAAGCAGGCGTTTGCATATAACGACAACTACTTGAAATTCAGTAACAGTTCGTGCATTGCTTAAAATCATTGCTCACGGATCTCTCAAAGAAGCTATTTCGGCATTTCGATTAAAAGTATGTAAAATACTTTGACGAAATCCTTGAGTTTTTTAAAGAGGAAAAACACCAGGTAACGTGAAGTCGTTCGCACTTATTGTCCATCTACTTCGTGAAGTCGTTCGCACTTATTGTCCATCTACTTCTACTTCAGGATTAAAAACTTGCCCCCATACTAAAGCAGTGCGTGCTTCTTTTTCTGTTCCTTGGAAAAATGCAAGAGCAAAAGCGCCTAGAGTAGGAGAGAGCTTGGTCAAACCAGCAGCCGTGAAAATAGCCAGGATAATGTGCAGTGATGCCGTAGCTAATAAGTTAGTTATGGTTTTTCTTCAAACAACACCATCAAGTGGTGCATCCAAGAACTCTCAATCGATATTCTCAAACAAATTATTGTTGCTGCGAAGGCGAAACGAAGTGAAATCTTCAGAGATGGGCGAGACGCGAGACTACAGATTTTGGAAACCATGTACAGTTCATGGTGTTCGTGCGACACAGTTCGACTGAGGACTACGTGGAACAATTTCTCTTTTGCTGTCCGCTTGCCAAACATACCACATGAAAATACATGTTTAAGAAAGTAGATTCCTTCACCAGTGACGTAACTAGAGGTTTGAGCCAGGAGGGGGCAAAGCTTAGCTGAAGGGGCCCACTGGTCACCGTAGCGGGCCCACTAGACAAAATTCAGAAAAAAGTTAAAAAATGATAGTGAATCTCTGGATGTCGTGGATGTCTATACTAACTAAAACAAACGAAAACACCCCGAAAAACGCAAATAATGTCAACTAGAGGGGGTCAGTTGTTACATTTGTCTTGCCAGGGGTGGCGGCTCGCCCCCTTGCCCCCTGTCAGTTATGCCACTGTCTTTCACTAAAGAACATCAGCTGTCGCAGACTCACTGCGTGTCTGTTTGTGTCGATGGTACTTCAGCCATGATAAGAATCAAAAAGGCTTTATGAATTTATGAAAAAGGAAAACAAAAATATTTGGGTACTTATTGTCTTCTTTGCCGAGAAAAAATCAGACAGCGAAGAAATTTATGAAGATCTGACAGTTTTTAAATAGATATCATCTGCTGTCAATCACATCAAAAGCCTTCAATTACGCATTCGTTAAATTGGTGTTTTCTTTGGCAAGATGGGGGCAGAGCAGTGGACGTTTGTCTCATTAATGCTACTTGTTTTCAAAGCATCATCCATGAAACGTGCATGTTTCTGGGGTTTTCTCCTGAACAGTTGTGTTCAGATTTAAGCCGGCAAATAAAAAGTCTGTTTTCATTGAATTGACAAGTTTTATAAGTTTTGACAGTAAAGTTCCAAGCTTCTACTTTGGATCAATGCTACCATTTGCTCATAAAGCTTTTTTGCAAAAGCGCTAGTAAACCTCTCAATGCCCAATATTGCACTTGAGCAAGAAGTCATCGCGGCCGCCATTACGATTGTGCTTATACTGTATTTACACGCTTCTGATATACACCAACACAGCACGTTCAACCGAAGCCGAGCAGCGACTTTGCTCTGAGGCACTGACTTCCGAAGAACGCCTTCTACAAAACATACGCGCATATACGTGGATCCCCTTGTCATCTAACTTTTGAGCGATTAATTCACGTATGTAGTTGATAACTCTAAAGGCTAGAGTCTTTCAACGCGTTTGAAAAATGTTTGGATTTTTGATAAACCGTAAGATCTTTTGGCTGTGTTCAACTAATTCCGTAAATCCTTTGTATTACGGAATACGTTGAACACAAAACCTTTGTAGTTACTTTAAACTTACTTCGATTAAATTGTTTGACGAGACTTTGCTAAATTTAACTGTAACCAAGCTATCATCAAATTGTTTTTCAAACTGTATTTGCACTAATCAGGTTTTTAAAGGTGATTTACGGACCCGATTCGGGTCCCTAGAATTGAAAATCAGGTCCCTACAATCAGAGAAAATTATCATCGGGTCACTAGAATCGGAGAAATCAGGTCTCTACAGAGCCATACCCGGTACCTCACATTTTCTTTAAAAAAAACGGACTAAATGCTGCCAATAATAAAGACGCATTTGATAGCGTACAATACAGCGGTTGATACTACACAGGCCACGAAGCTACGGTGATGGACGGAAATGTTGGTGAGTAGACCAGCACTTGAAATCCATCTGTAGTGCAGTGGTGGGGAACCTCTTTACTATTACGGTCCACATCAATTGTGAAATACCTTTGGGCTACAAGAAATTTATAATTGCATGTTTTGATGAACCATACAGAAAAATACACACAGGGCCGTATCAGCCGTACTCCATACCCCCTAATTGGGAAGCTTCGCTGTCATAGGGGCCCAAAATTCAGTCCCGTCACCACTTAACTCTCCAGTTGGGGGCCCTTTGAAAGAAAAGTAGCTTACTTACACATTACAGTTGCTGTTGGACCCCTTTGAAAGCAAGGTACTTTACACATTACAGTTGCTGTTGGACCCCTTTGAAAGCAAGGTACTTTACACATTACAGTTGCTATTGGGCCCCCTTTGAAAGGGTGGCGAGCCTACTTACCAGAGACCTAGTTTAAAGAGGGACATGTCTACCCAACTGTTGGACAGGGAGGAGAAGGAGTATAATATATTTTGTCTCCCCCAACATTTTGTGATAAAAAGTAATGTAGTTGTGCAAATTTCATGTTTACCTTGCTGTTGGAAACGTTTCCCCAGCATAAAACCAGGGAATAAATGAGGGAAATATATATTATCACTAGATTATCTGTAGACACAGTATACAGATTACCTATGTAAACTGAATTGCCATGATTGTTAAAAATTGTGTTAGTTAATTTGAATTACCGAAACGGTGTGCACAAAAACTTCGCTCAATCACTGATTCCTGCTCTGGTCTGTAGTGAAACAGTCCTAACACTAAATTTAGTTAAAAACTATCACGTTTCAAACGGAAAATGCAGCTAAACAACATTTTTTAAAGAAATGTGCTACGTCCGCTTTGCCTTTAACAAAAATAATAATCAAAAGGTCGTTGAAGAACAAGAGGTTTGACGTGTCACTAACTGTTATGTCAAGATTTTTCTGATCATTTTGAAAGTTTCAGCAATTTGCACGGTTCAACAGTACCCTAATGTTATAAAGTTTTATGAGGGCAAATTGAGGCTTGTCAAAGAAAATAGTGCACGAACAAATAGATAAAAAATGCCTTAGAAATACGAACATTTTAAACTCTCTCCCAAGTTTTGACACTTCCTGCATATTTCTGGTTCAATACCAATCATTTACGAAATTTTCAATAAGATAACCTGTCTCAAGATAAATCTTGTGAGAAGAAACTTACCAGTAGGACAAAGAAAAATTCCAATAAGACTTCAAATTTCATCTTTATTCTTTGAAAGTTTCTGCAAATGTCAAAATTACTATGTAATGTTTTGAAAATTTCGGGGAGCAAATGCCCCAAATGCCCCCCCCCCCGGGTTGCGCGCTTGCTTCAGAGCTTCTTTAAACGTGGTTCTAGAGTTGTACATAACTATTTTTACTAAACAATGGTGCAAAGCTCTCAAGGGATGGCACAGTATCTCTGAAAAAGAGAGGCCCGAGGCGACTGCCTGCTAATCCTCCGTAATATCCATCCCTGAACTTGCAATTTCTCTTGCTGGCAAATCGCATGTGACTAAAATGAAACTACATTTAAATTTTTTACCATTAGGGCTTCAAATTCCGCAGATAAGTTATTGTTTTTTCAAGAAGCCCGTGATTTGTACAAATTTAATTACGTGCTGTGCTAACCTATCTTTACANGCAGCTGAGCGTGGTCAATAAGTTTTGTAATACTGGGGTTACGATTGTGTTTACAATTTAATTTCATCTTATNTTTCAATTAAATGCTGCTTTTACGTTTGGCCGCAAAAGCGTTAGGAAGGGGAATGCCTTATGCGAACGAAGACAAATGACCGGAAGTTGCGACACAATATCGCAAGCAGCCATCTCAGACGAAACACGCTAAGCGTAGTTGCATTTTCAGCTGAGTTATATTGATGGAAACCCACCGGACTGTCATACTGTCACCTACCTGGTTGATGTTGGTCATCACAAGCGCAACCACAGCTTCACACAGCGACATGGAAACTGCAATTTGATTACGTTCCACTACTATGCATGCGTAAAAGTAAACTTGTACAGTTGATCTCTCCAACGCGATTAGAGGTATTGTACGGAAAAGGCTGCAAAACGTTCCTTTCATGTAAAGTGAACTTTTGCAGATTTTTGTAATGGTGCAGTAATGCCACAACAAGATTTTCGTCTGATCAGTCTTCAGCCGAGTTGAAAAGAAAACCTTAAATGTCAAGGAACAGCACATTTATTTTTCAAATATACAAGCCGGAAGGATTGGACGATAGAAATAATTTTACTGTATGGATGCTTTCGTGCTTATCCAAAAACAGCGTTCGCTTTCGTCAAAGGTTTTCGCTATATCCGCAAAATGGCAATCTTTACAAACCAGGGATCCATCGGGATTTGCTTCACAGCATATATTCCATACGTTAAGTTGTTTATGAAAATCAAGGATGTGAACTGCATGACTTCTTTCCAACTATGGACTACTTCGTTCTGCACAGCATCGGTATCAAAATGTTATGAGTGAATTTTATCAGACATTTGTCCAATCGGCCTGTTTTATCACTGGCCATTTGATACTGCAAACCTGGATCACTGCTTCGTGATCCTGTAACTCAACTCACATGAACCGAAACCACCTTAACCTGAAGCTATAACAGTGTGTGGTTGTACGTACTCTGCAAAAAGTTGCAGAACGCAATGTATTCATAAATGCATAAAATTACGGGTTCTGCTGTTATGTCGCGACAAAACTCATTGACCTTACTTGGCACTGGCAGTACCAGTGCATCAATTTTGTTGTTGAGCAGGTTTCGTGGAACAACTTGCCAGTAGTTCATCTGCGGCTGCCACGTTTGCACTCGCGACCAATCAAATCTCCTTTTGATTAATGTGAAATCTGCCACATCACTGATGCGCTAATGCAATCGGTTCATCCGCTTGTTTGTAGCATTGGTCTCGCAGTGCCAGACTAAAATCTTACACTGAGCAAGGCGAGGTGTGAGAACGTTCGCCAAACCCCCAAGACAACCTATCTTGTAACATGAAGCAACCAATAATGTGAAATTTTCACGTTGAACATGTAACCCATCATGCAGTGCTACTAACGCACATATACAGGTTTTCTGACGGTTTGATGGTCTCCATGCTCTGTCGGTAAATAGAATGCACGTATTCATAAAATGTAACATGTTTTGCCCACCGCGAACTTTCTGTACGATAAAAAGAATTTTCATTTTCTCTCACACATGGTGTAATTTAGCTTGTTTGGTAATTTTTCAGCAACATCTTTTTTACTGCAAGGCAAAACTTAAGTTTTTAAGTGAAGGTTAGGAATCATCGTTTGCAAGAAGTAAAGCATTTGCTGCACTGCTCATCCATGACTAATCTCTAGTATAGGGAACTACGTTGTAACAAATTTACTGGAGCATTTGGATTGAAGCACTATTTCTTCAAACGCTACTTCATGAAGCTGCTATGAGCCTTTTTGCGAAGACAGTTGTCACTCCATGAAACTGATTTCGTTTACTACATGTTCAGTTTAAACTTGTAACTTTGTTTTCATCGGCAATTCAAAGGTTCGCAGTTGCTTTTGCAGACGTAGCACTCACTTACTTGTATGCAGGAAAGGAAATTAGTCATTTTTCATTCCAGAGGCGTCACTCAATTACTTGTGCATCAGACAGGAAATTCGTGATTTCGCCATGAGGACGTCACATAGCAAAGTACGCCTGCGTGTCTGACAGTAAAACTTTCATTCATAAACAAGACTGGATCGAAGATGGAAGCATGCCATGTTTGTGATCGTATATCTCAAAACAGAGACTGAACCCTAAAACGTATCAAAAAGCAGTAAACGTTTGGAGCATGTTTTCTGCTTTTTTGTCTTGTATTGCGGTTTGAGAAGAGAACGACTTTGTTTTGTGAACGAAGCTGTTCCAGTATTTACCAGTTACCAAGGCTGGCGCAACTCTGCGCAGCGTCTGAACCTCATTCCNCAAAAGTCAATGATTCGGGCATCCAGTTCTGCAGGCTTGCTGTGCGAAGCTGGAAATACCTGTGCATCGGTTTTNCCAGACAGGAACATCTGTTGTAGAATCACGTTCAAGAGCTTAAAATCATCAGTCACGTACTGTCGTGACGGTCGTCTTTCCTGCAGATCCACTCTATGCTAATGAACGGACACTGCACAAAAGAAAACAGAACGAAGGAAAGCTATGCACGTAACCTGACGCAAACTATGTGCCTTCTGCTTGGCCTTCTGTACGGCGTGAGGTGTCTAGTCGCAATCACTGAACCAAAAGGAAATCGCAGTAAACTGATAAATTTCACTCTCGCTCCTATAAGCGTCTTATTAATCATTCAAACACACGAACAGAAACATATCAATCTAACAACCGGTTTCCTCTAATGCAATGTGATCCTACTGTTGCTGCGAACAGTCGCGGATTCGTCGACAAACATATCCATATTAAGGCAATTATCCTTACTCGGTGCAATAGACAGATCCGCAAGATTACTGAGTCTTTGCGAAAACATGAGACTTCGCAAGTAAGTCTTCACGACACGCAATTTTGAGAAGCTACGCTCTGTGCAGGGTAACAGCCACAGTCATGAAAATTCTTAGAAACTTGTAAATTTCTAGAAAGGCCTCTTGGAAAGAATGAAAAAAACACATACAATACCCCTACACTGCTTAAAATACACTCTTATGTTGCAGCATTCGTTTCAGCTGATGCACCTCATATCATATTTAAATTTGCTGTTGCAGTGAAATAGTTTTCCCACGCTCTGAATTGCACTCATATACAAAATACTCTTGCTTCCAGGCTTTAGAGACTGGATGATGCACCTCATAT
>JGI24158J21664_10001159_pt1 | contig 28550 bp, 16 predicted proteins | sample Ectturendosymbi3_FD_21664 | JGI IMG/M metagenome (IMG submission 21664) | reverse complement strand
GAATGCAGCACGGTGATCTGAAAATTTTCATAATGACGCATCAACATACTGAAGCAAGAAATCATTTCCCCTAAAAAAACGAGGAACCCTTAAAACTCACGTAATCCCACTACATGTTTTGCGGAATACCACGGTTCCGCATAACCCTTTTAAAGAGCACTGAGCTGGATTATATTTCTCCACACACGGAAATCAATTTTGACGAGCACAAATCCAACTACACATTTATTAGATTTTTACACATAAATGTTTTTTAGACCCAACAAAGCGCTTTTACTCGCGGGTAAAAAACTGAAGAGCACTTACAATAGCTTAGAGCTCACCACAGCCATACGTTTGCCGACAGTCATCCACCATACAGTACTCCTAAGTTCTATGACGTCATATAAGGACTACGATCAAACGTCAACAACCAGCCAACACTCGATTAGCCAACCGTGTTACTTCTAGTGAATCAGTAATATTTGACATCAAGTGAGTTGATATGCGTATTGAGAACCGTGTTTCAGTGTCATGTAAAAAAGCCTATTGATAAAACAACCCTGATAGAAGACTGTTTATTCTTTGGCTAAGATAACAATTGCTTAAATACACATGCCACAGTTTAAATTACTCAAAAAAATCAAAAACGTCCTTCAACTGCAAGTAGTGTCCCGACATCAAAACCACTTTTATTTCAATAGATCCTGCACAGGTTTATAGCCAACAGAATAGCCCATAGTGCCGCCAGGGGCGGACCGCCCCACCTTAGCTACGCCACTGCCTGAGCAGGAAGCACGGCCTTGCCACGTTTGTCCACGAGCGGTTGGAATGGTCACTGGTCGATCAGTCTCCAGAACAATCAGAGACAGTGATTGTGCGTAGATGTCGCAGGATATACAGTAAGATAATTAACGTCTACAAACCTCTCACGCTCGCGGTTCACATTTCTGCAGTGCCATTTTCACGAGGTGTCTCGCAGTCATGCCTTGCAAGTGTTTGCGGCGATAAGCAGAGTTAAGTGCGCAATTACTTAAACGTGACTAGAGGCATGGGCGTGCAGTTGAACACGACCGGAACTGTGTATGACTACACTTTAAGTGGCTTTGGTAGCTTTGACAAGCAAGGACAGTTCAAAATCTCAAACAGTAATTTTTATGAAGAAAGGACTAACATGAAAATGAAATCTCTTATATTTTATCTTGAGACATAAATTACTTTTAATAGGCAAATCAAGTCTATCTTCTGGTGTTGACCTTCATGTTTATTTGCATACGTTGCGCCCACCGATTCAGGTAGGTTTCACCAGAGGCGATGTTGGTAACCACCTCAAATGCAATTTACCAATAAAAAAGCAGTGATCAAAATGACGTACAATGACAAGGAGAGATCAACATGTAAAGGAAATGAGTGGCAACTGACTAAAATTAACGGGGAAGGAACAGGTGGCTGGTGAAGACACAGTGAATCCTCAAGAGACGCAAAATTTTCAAAAATACCCAGCGATCAAATCACCTAAAGAAAGAATAAAATGCACAGTACAAAGCCATTGGCTAGTGTAAAATTCACGGTAATTAGAAAATTATTACAAATAAAGAAACATTATGCAATGTTCAAGTTAATTGAACAACAAAATTTCATGCTTGTTTAAAGATATTATAGTTGTCTATATAGCTAGGGAATTTACGCTTTTATCATTAGCAGTGTTCGCTTTTAAATTAATATACAATGACTTTTGCGAAACAGGTTTGTGATGACTGTTCGCGTGATTATTGGTGTGCATTTAAAAACATTGCTCCGAGGGATCCTACTGCATGAATGGGCGAAACGTCGGCAAGTAAACGAAATAAAGGTCATCGTCAAAAGAAAGGTGTGATTTGTTTGAAATTAAAACCTGATGGCAACTGCCACGAAAACTATGTGCAGCAGAAGTAGCAGCATAAATAATTTTGTGTTTTGTACTAAGTGTTTGGTAGGAAACTGTTTAGCAGTAATGGTACGATTGAAACTGTTTTGCCTGATGCAGGCAGTGTCAAAGGCGTTGTGCATCTACATTCACTCGAAACCTTGGTCTGGTTGAGTGTATACGAATATGTCGCACAAAATGTTTATGCTACTTACAAATTAAGTTTTGAAATAACTAAATTTGATTCAAATGTTGGTGTCATATTTAGTCAATCTTCCATGTTGTTTAAGAGTTTAAAAGTATTCAAACCCGATAAGCGCTATATTGTATTTTATTGATTTAATCGAAATCAATTAGCTCTGCCTTGTTTTCGGTGAGTTCAAAACTGATAACTAATCTTATGTTATGTTTACGGTTGTAGTTTTTGATTTGCGTCACATCTCACTTCATACTACTGCTCAAACTGTTCAAAGACACCTTATCTTCATGGGGGTATGCTGCGAGCAGGTGGTGGTGATAGTTCTTATACATCTCTCTGGCCGAACAGGGCGTTGATTGTTATGTAAAAAGAAGTGGAGTGCCAATAGTCGTTCCCGCATTTACCATTATCACGAAAAAGAGGTAATCCGAAATACTGCTTTTGTCTCAAAATGTTGTCACTGACGCCACTCCAGCATATTCGCTTTAAATGCCAACAAAATGTGAGATATTTCCCCTTTGATTTCGAATCGCCATCCAAGTTTTACTTCAAAATGCAATAGAATTTGAACGTTTCCCCAATTTCTTTGATGGGGATTTTTTACGCAGTTAACTGCCCCTTTGGTGTTTTCATGCAGGTACTTGTAACCTGTTGCAGCTTGTCCACGGATGTCACGTGCGCACAATGTGGTCGGGAGTTTCCCATTTTAACTCACTTGCCGCATGAGAAGCCTTTGATGGATTTCACGTGGTAAACAAGGTCGTTGCCAGCAAAGTAAGGCCTCAGGCTGCTTGTAAGTTGAAATGTTTTTCCTGCAGGAAGTGTGTTGATTTCTAAGTTACACAAGGTTAAAGCAAGGCCACTGAGGGCAACCACCTATTTACTGACCAGTTTGCACCGCATGGAATTTTTTTGAGGTAAAGCCAACAAATTCCACTAAGTGCGTTAAAGGTTAAGCGAAGATTTGCGGCTTACGGCGCAAATACGAGGAGGCCAAAATGGTCTTTAAGTAAGTTGAGGTCGCACCGGTTTTTTCTTATTGCATGTCTGATGCACCTACAAAAAAGTTTAATTCGAAGACGAAGGATGGCAAAAACAAAGAAAAAAGGCTTTTGTTTTGCAAAGTGTATGGCTATCCTTTAAAATTAGCCGTTGAAGATGATTTTCTTGTCAAATTCGTTGCCAATTTAAGTGAACCGTTGTTTCCAAGAAAGTAACAGATGTAAAAGTCGTGTACAAAGAGTTTTAAAGCAAGGATATTTAACGTTGTAGACTAGCAATTGGGTTATTACGAAGTAATATGAAAGCGTTGGTAAAACCACAATTCGTAGCCTTCAAAAAGAATATTCGTGATATTTGGAAGTCAAAATCTTTGAAAAGTAAGCTCACCAGCACATTATAAATTTATGTGAAGAATTGACATCAAAACTCAATCGTGATTGCAGTTTCTGTATTTGTAGCATAACCGCTACATATTCGTTTCTGCGCTTCGGGCTATTTGATGTAACTCGTTGAAATTGACAATAAAAGGAAAGGGACCCATAGCAATCACTCATCTTAGTTTTGCCGCCGGCGGAATAGGCAGAAAGTTTGGCTTGTGCTCCCGTTTTATGCTGGTCAAACCTCAAACAGCGTGACCACTTCGGGACGCCGGTGTCTGACATATTTGACTAAGCAAGCGGTTGTCTGCGTAGCAGCTGTAGTAATTGTGCCGAGTCATTGACAATGCGACAATGCAGTAGCTTTTCCCGTGTTTATCTGTTGTTGCGGATCAAGAGGAACACAAGCGGCACAGTGCTGTTTTTCAGTCTCTATATATTTTTCGACTGAAGTTAAATCCACTCTATCGGACTGTGAACCATACACTCCAAATCTATGTTGCTGTAAACCAGTGGTTCCCAACCGGGGTGCCGCGGCACCCTAGGGTGCCATTTTACAATACTGAAGGGTGCCAAAATGTTAATACGTTTTCTCAATATATCATTAAAATACGTTTTCCAAAGGCAATCAAACCTTGAAGCAAATTGCTATGGGTTCACCACTTGGTGCAGCAAATTGCATTTCTCTTCTGTAGGGTACCGCAAGCCTAAAAAGGTTGGGAAACACTGCTGTAAACAAACGAAAAAAGGTCTTGAAATGTAAGACAACCACTTACTAAGCAAAAGTCCTCTGTCTTTATTGCCTATTTCGCTCAGTATGCTAGGCCAATATAGGTTTTTAAACGCCAATTTTACGGTGAGATAAACTTTATCTTGAACTGTGCAAATACCAAGTTATCATGATGCACTCAAACATAATTTTTGTGAATCTGTTTTGCTGACAATATCGCTTTGGTCTCGTGATGGGTACTGGCTGCAAGTGGGTGCAACGGTGTTGCAACCAGGCCGGCAATGTCTAAACAGGTGACGTCATGCAAGACCTGATGGCGTCGATCTGAAGGTGTCATTACATTAATTGCGTAGCCAGATGTTAACCAGGGTCCTCAACCGGGGGAATTCCCCACCAAGGGGGAATTTTGTATTTAGGATTTTGTTCACAATACAATATAGTTAAACTTATCAATTGGGAAGAGTTTAGTTTCTCTTCTTAGTGTACTGATGTAAAAGTGTTATTTACAAACTAAATTTCTATAGGGGGGATTTTATCTGTGAATAACAGGGGTGCATGGATAAGAAAGGTTGAGAACCACTATGTTAGACCCAGGCGAACAAGGAAGCTGTAAGTTTCGCAAAACACTTCATACGCTAAAAAGTTGTGAACGAGATAACAGACACCTACATTTCAAGTAGCAGTAGAGCAAAATATGAGGATGTTGATGGAGATGTGAAAACCCATAGCAAGAAAAACAACTGTTGGACAGTTTTGAAGCATGTGAAAAATACGTGCAATTTTCACAGTGGCCCTAGTTGTTCCTGAATGGAAATCTTGCGTTGTCACTGCAAGGTTTCATTGCAGAACGTTTTAACATTAATTCAAGCAATACCAAAAAAATAGCAGGGCAGTGCTTTTCAATCTTTTTTTCCTTACGGCTCACTAATAAATTCTGGATTTGGCCGCGACACATCTATCTTATGAAGGCGAAAACCTACTCTTCACTAAATTTGCAAGGGAAGCTATTGTGATGTAAGATAATTAACGAACACTTCACGCATTCAGACAATTGTAATGGCGTATATGTCCGTTTAAGTATGTTACGTTTTGTTGCTTCTGAACAGTGCGGGAACATCAGAGTAAAACAATTAAGTTAAGATTAAAAGTATAAATGCAAAGCAATACAAAACGGACCAAATATTGCATAAGCTTTTTGTAAGAGCCTGAAACGTTCGTGGCACACTTCAGATTCTTTCGAGACACATTGGTGTGCCACCGCCACGGCATGCAGTTTGGGAAATCCTACGTAGGGTATATCGCTAAGCTATGATGAAACGGCATAGTTTTATGACGATGCACAGTTTTACGGCATTGTTTTTTTCAGTGTCAAGCGAACTTTCTGACTTGCAAAATCACTGACTTCACATCATCTGCGCATGCGCAGAGTGATATTCCACGTCATGCATTTTGCAAACGGTGACTGTTCAATGAGATGTCAATTATGCTGAGAACTGATGATTAGGGTTGTGGGTTAGGGCGTAGGGTTAGAAAAAGAGAAATAACTGACATCTAAGACTAAGTCAAATATTTTCCAGTGGTTAGTTATTCCCAAACTGTCACTTTTTTGGATTATCTGACATCTAAAAAAGTTATTATTTTCGCAACAGATATCAAAAAATTAACCGGCAAAGTTTATTCCTTTTCTCTGAGAAGCACTGACATACAAGAGTAGGGCAGAAATTTGGCAAAGTCAGAAATTTCGCTTCACACTGGACTTTCGAAAAAAATTATTCTTGTTTTTAACATTTCGGAGGGTATTAAAATTCCTTAAAAAATGAAAAAAGACCCAGTGTGGTTACCCATTTGCACATTTAGTTAATTGTTGAGCATTTTTAGCAACTAGCTATTGCGATGTAATGATTCAATTCACGTGCACGTTAGAAATCCGGTATGCAGTCCTCTTGTACAGACACTAAGGCCAAGCCCTTCCGATTTTTCGTAAAAGATTACATCACAAATTTACAATGACGTGGAATGGTCAAACNNGCTTTCTTACCGGCAAAACCGCTGTTTTCGGTCCGAATATGTTTCATCTGGCAAGTCATTCTAATCATTTTCTTTAATTTTCCTTCTCATCTTTTAATGTGCTGTATCCGAACAATGTACTCTGGACCTACCTGAAAACGAGCACTGTCGGTAATCCTGCTCGAGTTCTAACATAAATTTGTTTCGTGTGCAGGGCAATATTTCGGAAAATTTTCATTCCGAAAAGTATCCCTGCAGCAAAAATTGAAGTTTCGCAACTTAATTTGCGGTAAGTGGGGTCATTAATGAACTACCCTCAACATAGACGTGTTACAGATGATGATGTTTTGTTTTTACGGTGCCAACAGAAAGCGGAACTGCATGTTCCTCGTGCCCAGCTGCATGTGTGTACAGCTGTGCGGTTGACCGCTGGCTGATGAGCCTATATGGTACTGGTTTTTAACACCAAAAATGCAATAATAGCAATAAAAACTTATTTCTTCCTTAAAAGCATGCCTTCAAATGTGAGAAGTTTTTTTTGCTAGTTCAGCCATACCGCCAAGATCAGAATAACGTGGAAGGTTTAGGAACCCGCAGGCTTGCACTAGCCATTAACAAGGAGAATTCATACAGTCACAAAAATTTGGAAGTATCAAATGTTTAACGCAAACGTAGAATAGTTAGGTTTCTATTCAAGTATTTGACTTGTCAGCTCCATTAAAAACAGCATAATATTTGACTGCAGCATGATCGTGTACAAAACAGCTATAAAAATGCCTTCAAGTACATGTTATAAGACGCAACTTGCAAGTGAACTGGGAGCGCATATATTTTTATCATTTTCAAAAAAAAACTTTAAGGTACTCGTAAATGAAGCCTCTAAATTGTTGATGTTGTTCAAATAAAACCTCTCAGTTGTTGCTGTTGAATCTTACTGCTATCAACTGCTACTTTCTGATCAGACGTTCCCCACACTTGGCACCACAGCATCTGGAAAGCTTGCATTTCCTACAGCTATAATAAATATGCCGTCCCAGAAGTCTACAGCTATATTCTTTAGTGAAGATGTTTAGGTGAATGGCATTGTCAGCACGGTCTGTCAAACACAAGCTTAACGAGCAAAACATTTTTGAAGGCAGTTGTGAACGAAGAGGTATCAGTGGTCTTTTCATCAAAATATCTTTTGATGTGGGCAAAGGTCAACATTTTTCTTAACTTCCACACCACCAACATGCTTTTATTAGTATTATTCTCACGGTAGAGTCGCACACCCGAGCTGTTTCGTCAACTTCACTTATGGTGGCACGTGCTGCGTAAATTTTTCAATGGCGCTGTCTGTCTTAAAAAGTCTGCGCATCTATTACAATACTGCGTTGAGAACACTGGCATAACTAGAGGTTTGAGCCAGGGGGAAACGTAACTGAAAGGGGCTTACTAGTCAACACTCAGAAAAAAAGCTTGAGAAATGGTAGTCCGGATGTGGATGACTATACTAAAACCCTAAATCATCGGAAAATACTCCAAAAAAATAAAAACAAAACCTATCGAAAACCAAAAGAATACTAAAACCGAAATATAAGCTAAATGGGAGCCCGGTTTTTACGTTTAGCTTACCAGGGGGCGATTCACCCTTCTGCCCTCCGTCAGCTACGCCACTGGACTGGTTGCAAGAAAAAACTTATTTCCAAGCGAAACAACCTCTTTCCGAACAAAAGCAGAATGCAGTAAGTGTGGTCAAGTGCCAGGATTGCAGAAAGAAGCAAATCTGACTCTTTTTGACCGATGACTACAGTTAGTCTGCGTTGTATGGAGCAAAGCGTTGTGTAACTAATTTGTACTGAAACTAACATTCTGCATTCAAAAACGTGCATTACGTAAGGCCTTTTATAAAAAAAAAACTTTTTAGGACTCGGCAGTTTGATTTGCAGGCTCAACCACAGAGAATTTCTGAAAAGTAACTTTTACAATTTGTGAAAAAAATTATAGACATTGCTTTCTGAAGTTGCTGTCCGACCTAGGCAAGTATACATAAATTGAAAGAATGAAAACTACGAATAATATAGTGTCATATGTTACGGCGTACAGTACATATGTACGTACATACTGTATGTTACGGCGCTCAAGGCAGGCCAGCAATTTAAATGTGTGAAGTGATAGCAGCTTCGAACGCGTTAATTGCAACCTGAAACCGGTGCCTGGCTCGGTTCACGTCTTGCGTAAAAAGATTTCGAAATCAACCGGAACTGAAACTTCGCCACTTTCTCGTTCCTACAGGTTCTCGCCGCACTTCACAGCCTGTTTGCTGTGCCAACAGCCTATGGTATGGGCTCTGTTGGATCGCCTTCCTTTCAAGCTTTCAACGATAAGAATGTTGAATCAAGTGTTGGTAACAGATCTGGCTACACTACTCTGTACCAGTAATACTTCCAATTTTGGAGCAATGATTCTGCGTTAAAGTTGATCGTTTCCTGCCATTGATGCCGTATCCGTCCAAAAGCGAAGCAATCCGCATTGGGCAAGCGTTTGAACTCAAAGATGCGATGTTCACATTTGCCACTTGTTCCCTTCTGACTTTCAAACTGATTCTTGACAATGAATCGAGTTGCGTCGAAATCAAACACCCCGGACTACTTTTAACAGATTGGGTACATATTGCGCATGCTGCAAAGTTTTCTAACTGGCCAAGCTGTAGCCTACCAAGTAGGACTAAACTGTGTATGCTTCCTGACCTGCTGCTGGTGAAGATAGAGCATAGGTATTGATTCGACCAGCACGTAATCGTTGTTCGGCTTTGTGAATAAGGTATCACGGCTCACGTGCGATGAATTCCGTTCAGCTTTCAAAAACGGTAGTGGTTAACTTTCCTGGTTCAGTCAGGTTTTTCTCCAGCGTTATGATGAGTACCGGCAGAATCGGCCTAACGCCTACGTTGTGGAAATTCCATGGTCCATGTTAACAGAGATGACCTACCACTCGGTAAAGTTACAAGCAAACCCAGGCACAGGTTCAAACAACACCGGGCATCGGTTTCGGTTTTTGTTTGAGAGGTATTTTGTAATACGAGAACACTGACGATATTCTCAAAGCGGAAATTATCTTTTGCCTGTTAAAAATAAATGAGCACACCGCGTGGGTTGATGAAGCTGTTGTAGACAACACGTGAAAGCGTGCTTGCCATCACACAGAGCACTGCACCCTAAAAACATAGTGTTCGTGAGTACAGCAAAATCGCATCATTTGGCGAACAGGAAATGTAGAAAACGCAGATTTGTAAGCAGAAAATGCGAACTCTTCTTTCCATCCGACAAACACATCGGCGCAAGACACACCGCAGAGCAAAGCCATCCCTCGACACTCGTCAGCGTCCACAGCAGGCAAACGATCGCAAAACCATCCTGCATTGCAATACACACCGGGAAAATCCCTCCTGAAAAAGTTTTACCCCCCCAAAAAAACAAAAATCTTAGCAAATACCGCTTTTTTTAGAATGCTAGCCCGGAAAAGTTGTATCCAATCGGAGCTAGCCACAAATATACAAATGTTCTTACGGAAGTAACCTATTTTGGTAGTTTCTTCCTTCACTTTATTTCTATTTTTTGCTTTTTCATACAAACCTTTATGTATTTTATACAAAACTAGAATATGCTAACTTCTTTTTATTAGAATTTCTCAATCTGACTTTGTTAAACCTGTGGAAGACAAACTTGAGGTTTTTGGGTTATCCTAATCAATGGCTTGCCAATTTGTAAATTAAAGGCATTCTAGATCTCTAACTGTATCTGTAAGCTATAGAAAGTGTATATGACTCGGGGCTTTTACACTCATTTCGCATAAAGTTGGTTTGAAGTTCATGCAATGAATTCGGAGGTAATTTGAAAGCAGGTCCAACGGTCCACAGTTTAGAAAAGATTCAAACCACTAATTTATCGGGTGTATACTCAGCGTTTTCTTGAATGCCTTCACCTATGCTAGACTTCGTTCTTTATTTGTAATTATAAAATCAGTGTTTAGCTGCGGTTAGCTGAAGTCGATCACACAAATTTGTTTTTTTTTGTTAGGTTTCACGGCACGCAATGTCCGGGCTGATGAACTCAGAAACACCCGCATGAATTGCAGCATGCGATTATTAGTGCTGAATTCAGCGCCAACAGACTTGTCCAAACACTTCAAACAGCGCGTGCCCTGTGATTTCGTCGTTGTCTTTCGCAAATTCTGCAAACACTCCAGCTGCAGATGAGTTTCCCTCCGGCAGAACAAAGCAGCGAAATACACGTCACACTGATCCCTCATCATAGGCTTTGACTTGCAATGCCAAGACACTCGTCGCTATATTGCGGGAAAATTTGGGTACGACATTCAGACGTCCATGCGGTCGCGCGAGTCTAGTGTATTTCACCGCTTTGTTAAGCTGGAAGGAAACAGGTTTGAGCGACAGATCGCATTTGCAGCCTTTCCGCGTCAATAGCAACCTGCGAAGCAGCCGCAGCACATCTGCTTTCAACAAACAGAAGTGTAGAAGTACGAAAATTGTTAACGTTTGAGATGTATACATCTGCATAACTGCAAATTCTATATGTGTGCAGTTGAACAAGCTTAATAACTATTTGTTAGCAGAACAAGAAACGAGATTGAGGAATTCAAACGCACGTAGGTTTTGTAAACAACGATTTGACAAGATAATGTTGATCGTCCAGGTCTTTTGGCTTTGCTCAAATACCTTCCACTGAAATTTTTGAGTCATCTTCAAATCTGTACTGCAACTGGTGGTTTGTATGAAATTCTCTCACAAATGCATGCTGTGCAATCTTGTTCGACTTCGAGCGTATTCTAATACACGAGACGCATTTTCTCTTAAAATGAAAGCAGTTTCTATACCTAAAAAAGATCATTTGAAACAAATTTGGTCAAGTTAACAGACTGCGTAATGATAACACGTTTTTAGAACACCATTGTAAGATAAGCCCGTCATATGCCCGCTTTGTGTTTAATTTCACAAAAAGCAAAATGATGCAAACGTTATCGGACAGGTAAAGATGAGATCGCATGTAGCTACCGTTTTTTCAGTTTGTTGTCGTCAGAGTAGCTTTGAGATCCGATTCATACACAAACCAATTTGGTTTCCTAAAGATCATTTTGTAGTGCAGTTTATTTCGTGTTGTGTGCTATCTGCAACATTTGTTTTCCCTGGCGATAATATTGCGGAACGTGAAGAGGAAGCTCAGCTAGTATAAAAACTATGGCAAACTGCTCAAGAGAACGTGTGCTGTGGTTTGTGCCACGTAGTCGATTTGGGATGGATAATGAGGTTTTAGTGATGCAGGCACTGTGTAAAAAATCGTGTGACGAACCTCACAGTTTAAACAGAAATTGCAAATGTGTCTTGCTGATGTTTGTTTCGTTTCGGTCGCCTCTGCGAGCCTGAAAAGTAGTACTCTTTTCATCAGCTTTGTTTGCGCAACAGGTAAGCTCAGATTTGTTCAGCATTTGTCAACCTATTGTTGTCGGGTGTTCGTTTTGTCTTTATGGTACGTATCAGCCGCATGGGCGTGTGGTTGAAAAACCTGGCTACTCTGCATGAGGTTCGTTGCCTTAATGTTTACGTCTTTGTGAGGTGCCCGATCTTTAAACGACCTTGCTTCACTTCAATGTAAAGTGAACTAAGGAACAAGCTTGCTCAAATAGGAGCGCACTTAGCCAGAGGCCTTCTTCACTCGCGGCAATTTATAAGCAACACGTGGGATTTGCTGCGTCAGTGCGCCAACGTTGAAAAAAATTTATGAATGAAGAGATACTGTACTACGCATGGTGGCTGCCCACGTCATCCATCTTGTCAGCAAGGCATAATTTTGCTGGCTTGATTGCTGTGGAGCGCGCGAAAGAAGCGAATTATTTGCCTCGATGAAGTCAAGATTGTGAGCGACGAATCCTGGTGGAAATTTAAAAGAAATGGAGAGCACGCATGTCGGTACAATATGTCACCAAGAAGCAGTGCTCCTCGAAATACTATGCAGATAGAGATTTCTAGGACTTTGTGTGCAAAACCTTATTGAGACCAATGTGTGTTAGAACGCAATGCAGAAGCTGAGTTCATGCCGAATTATCCAAAATTCAAAGGCTCTAAATTTTTGTTGATTAAGTTGATAGTCCGATAGAAATGCCTTTCCGTTCATGTTTTGAGATAAACAATGAATGCATTTAGTGGAAAATCAATTAGGTTCTGAACATTTTATTCAATAACGGGTTTTTGTAAAGAAATGTCATTTTTGAGAGAGATGGCAAAGTGCACTTATTAAATCGTGCTGCAATTTCCATAAAGGTCAGATTTAGTGAAGTCTGCCAAGGAACGTGCTGACCTGCGAATAGAAAAACGAAGAGTTAGAATTTGACCAAACGAAGCTCCAAATCATTGTTGTTGAGCGAAAACAGTTTGTTGATTAATTTGTTATCAACTGAACTGCTACACTCCTGTGAAAGTGATGCTGTTTACCCCACATTGCTCCAAAATAAATTTGATAGCGAACATTCAAATATCTAATTCTGTCAAATTCTTAGTGAGGAAAACAGCTTCTGATATCTACTAAAACTAAGACATAAGCAACGCATATTTTTAGGGAATGCAAACTGAGAAAGACACATGGTGATGAAGCTAACCACGAAGAAGTATTGTCGACATTTCAGTCTCACCCAGGCATGCAAATGCGTGCTGCTAATTCCTTTACAAAGCATATTACGCAACAAAATCTTGTTTTATAATTTTTCGAGTTATGAAGTCCATCTATATTTCTTCAATATATTGTAATATTCACACAGCATTTTTGTTTGACGTAGAGACTGATATATCTGTAGGATATTCAACCTTTAAAAAATGATTTTTCAGAATTTTCTCTAGGCATACCGTGGGTTCGGTTTCACAATACTCTGCTGATTTTTAAAATTCCAAAGTGTAACCCCATCATCACATGCATCTCAGATCAGAGATAAGATATATTGGGCCCTCCTTAGCTATCACCCAGATGCAGTTGTTATTAACTTCTTCATTTAGCAGCATGTCAGGCAAAGTAACCTCATTCGGCAACTTCCAAATTTGTTTGCGGTGGCCAGTGATTACGTAAGGTAAACAAAGCAACGTACAGCTCCCGATCTGCAGAGGCGCGGGAGGAAATGTATCACGTTGCTTACCTATAATTAAGCTGCAACGGCCGCTTCTGCTGTGAGGACGTCGTTCTTCAGCAGCAGACAATTGTTTATGCAACGCTCATCTTCGCAAAGCACAGGTTTAAAAAAATGATATTGCCTTTGTCGTAACGACGTTTGCGAACTCTTTGCTGTGACTCTTGCAGCAGGTGGCGGCTCAAAGGTAAACCTTTCTGCACACGTAACCGCGAAGCTGGCCTAGTTTCCATGGGAAAGAACAAAGTGGCCATGACAGATGACTGTCTCTCTTGCTGGCCAACGTGATGACTTGGTTCGAGATAGGGATAAGCTGAAGTGTCTAAGATTCTTTAGACTTTCCCTAAAAATGACGTCACTTTAAAGCACTCCCGCTAACATTACCCCCAAACAACAATGTCTGTCCTGATCAGAAATAACGTTGTGAGAATAAAGTTTTTTCGGTAACGTTGAATTAAACTTAGAGTAAAGTTAGAGCAGTTACTTGGAGAGCACGTTAAAACAAGCAAACCAACAAATAACTATGGTAGTTCGCCCTGCTCTCTTTATTGCAAAAGCAATCTCTTTGGCTATTTTTATTTAATTTATTTAAGATTCGGCAAAGCCACTTGATTGCAACCGTTGCCTGGGCTCAAGGAAGTCACGTTTGCGGCTCAAACTGGCGTTTTGAGGAGGGTTTGGTATTTTTGTCATATGCCAAATTTGATGTCCTTACTCACAACATTAATCTTAATTCAGCATGATTTTGATGATGTTGTTTGCAATAACAATCAAGGATAAAACCATGGTATTTCATACGCCAAGTGAAGCAGTTCGAAAAAAATCGAAGAAGTGGTCACTACCTGATAAGTCAAAATATATCCCCTCATTCGTTGATAAGGTTTTACCATTAAAAATGGTGGAAAGCTGAAGTGAAATTCAACTTGACCTGGGGGAAGCGTGTGTAAATGATTTTAAGTTCCACTTTGCGTTCCAGTTTACTTTTCCACTTTGATTTCACGTTCCACTTTCCATGATTACGCAGATGTTATAACTGGTGGTTACTGACGAAATCGATCAAAAAATTACAAACTGCGCAAAAATTGAAATATGTTTTCTGTGTGCGTCTCATAATGTACACTCGGTAAAGGTATAGTTCAAAAACAAAAAAGGATGCAGAAACCTGCCAAGGCTTTGCACTGAATTTCGTACCTGAAAATCAAGTGTTACTTCTCTTTGACCTCCGGTGCAGTAATTGCAGGTGAGGAATACGGCCAGCGTACAGTATTTAGACTTTTAACTCTTGACTATCTTCTTACAAATGTCTCGTTCATTTATTGATGAGAGAACAATGCTAAGCAATGATGTCACTGGTTTCTCGACGGTGTTGCGCACAGCAGCGATTGTTCTATAACAAGGTTGTTGTCCCTCTGCGACTTCACGGCCTCAGCGCAAAGGTCACGCGTTGCAGAGAGAACGCTGCCGGCCCCGCGTGCGGCACGTCACGAGGCACGACACTAATTCCTTAATTCTCATCTTCAGTTTTAATCTCTGCTCGTTCCATTCAATGATTGTAACAATCGTTGCAGTGTTTTGTTTATACACGTTCTTGCCTGTTGTTTTGAAACCAGTAAAATTTTGCATTTTCGGCTGCACAAGTGCTATCGCAAAAAAATGTCGGAGCTATGCACCCTGGCTGGCTTGATCATGCTTAGTCATTAACGACTGCGGTGTCATCTGGCAATAGCAGTGCCTTCTCCCTTTGCAAGTTGATTGAGACGCGCCTAGGATGGTTTCAGCATGCCGTGAATGCTACGCTCTAGATAAGAATTTATGCTATTTGATAATTTCGCAGACGCGAAGGCGTCTAAACGATCTGTTTGTCTCCAGGACTTTTGCGTTGGTTGCGCAATTGCGCTTTTTGAAAGAGCCGCGTGCCCATCAGATCAGTATTCCGCTTGGAAGTCGCGGCCAACAGTCCGCAGTCAGCTAGGTTTAATCACCGGATGACTTGGACTAAAAATCCGAATTTTTTCCTCAGAGAGTCAGTTCAAGAAACTGTTAACAGCAAAGTAAGATTGAGGTAGATTAAGCAGATTATTCTGTCTCAGCGAGTTGACATGTTTTGTGCGGCAAACAGGCACTAAACTAAAAGCAAAAAACTGAGGATGTGGTATAGCTAGATTTGGGGCATGACAAAGTACTGGACGCATGTTTGCCACCGACAGCTTCCCAGGGCCGGCTTTATCAGTTATGTCAGTTTTTTAGGGTGTTTTAGGGACCCGATTCGGGTCCCTAGAATTGAAAATCGGGTCCCCAGAATTAGAGAAAATTATCAAAGGAAATATCTGAACAGATAGTCGGAAATTTTTCGGGTCCCAACAGGTCTACAACGGGTACCTAACATTTTCCTTGAAAAAAAAACTGGTTAATTTATATTGCATCCTTGCTAGCCGCCGCCGTACACCTCAGCGCTTTTGCTGCAAATGTCTTCCGACGCATCACACCATCATCATCATCACTGCTGGATGGTAGGGCTAAAATGCTTGAGTCTTGTCTCTAAATAACCGGGAATTTAGTCAAAACTGATCGACGACAAGGAGCTGTCTAAAATCGCCAAGAAAGATCTGACAAGTCGACAAGATAAAAGCTGCGACATTGGCAATGGCCAGTATAGTCAAAATAGTTATAATAAAAAGATTTTAGACCAGTTATCTGTAACAACCCTTTTTGTAATTTTTGATGATTAGCCTTGCTACTTCATTTCCAAAAGCCTCTTTAACACCCGAACCGTATTCAAACACAGAGAAGCAGATTAAAAGTTTCAGAAACGTTAAACCTCTGCAAAATACTAATTTGAAAAATGCAATTGATTTTGGGGGAATGTTATGAATGAGTTGAGGTAATTGGTTTTCACTTCTGTATGATAGATTTAGTTACACCTTTTCTTAAATCCACACTGAGAACATTGCTTTATTATCTTTTCATTGTTCTCTTTTTAGCTGAGAATTTTCGATGAATGATGCTTCTCTTTGCAGGTTTCATTTTCTGCCTATTTTTTCAAGATTTCCATCATTGTTTTATCAATTGCGTTTTTGTTGTGTAAGCAGTCATCCCTCTTAATTGAAAATTTAGCTCTGAAACCCGGAACCAATGAATATAGCGCCGAATGGACGAATAGTAGGTCAGGCCCGCAGCCAGGTTTCAAGGTATGAGGAGGCAAAATACGTTTTCAGGGGGGCAAGATTTTTGTTTTCATTTATGTTTAAAACAAACTTTGCTGTGCACAACACAATTTGGGGGGCCACAAAAATACTTGGGGGGCGCTGTCCCCGAATGCCCTCAGTAGCTATGAGCCTGTGGCAGGTGCATTTAATATGTTGCGGGTTCACGAGACATCAAACGGAAATTGAATAACTGCCTTCAGAATATTACAAGCCTTTTAAAGCAAGGAGAGATTTTCAAATGCAGTCATTTTTGTGTGACTTACACTGGTTTCTTCCCCGCAACCCAGGATAATTTTACCACTCCTCACTTTAAACAAGACGGAAAATGTGAGCAGGAGACAGCGAGACGTTGATCTTGGACTGTACCTGTGCCTCTGAGCAAAGCCAAGGATAGACGGATGGCTCGGAACGTGTCTATAGTCGGCGAGTGTATATCAAAAGCGTGAATAGAAGTGTAGCTCTGCAGGACAAAAAAATACAGAGAGCAATGACGCCACAAAGTTCTTGTCACGTAAGGACGGTTTGTTAGCGTGGTGTCGTCAACACACGATTCTCAATAACAAACAAGAAAGATAACGTTCGGGCCTACTTTGAATACGTATTGTCAAACGCTTGCCAACGTCATTTGGTTGCTGCAATGTATCTTGACCGATCGCAAGTCTCTCACCAAGCGCAAGTTTTCAAAGCAACAACGCTTGTCGGAGCCTTCCGTCAACCGGGGTCAAACTTTCTGCTCGTTTTATTGATAGATTGGCGTTGCACTCTTCCGCAGAGTGAAAGTAGTGCATTACGTCTCGGGGAAACTCAACCAGAAAACGTGTTTCTTATCTTGAAACGTACTTGTAAGGTCACCGATGGCAACAAAGCAGTGACAAACGTTCGTTGCTGTGCGTAACTTGACGGTGCCGTTTTCTTGTGTGTGACGTACTAATCTACACGTGCTTTCACTGATCACGCACGACCTGCCAAAGCTGTCCATGTTTATTTAAAGACAAGTCGCGTTGTTTTTTTACTTTTAGAAAGTAATTAAAACTATCGAAACCTGTAAACTGTAAGAACCGAGAAACGTCTTCTTTATATAGAAGAATGTGCAAGCTGTTCTTCACAAAGTCAATATAATCTCGTATAAGAGAATCGTCATACCGAGTATATCGTCAATCTGTTTTCATATTTATTCTACAGCAAACGAGGCAGATATGCTGGTTGTGCATACTAGGCTATTGGGTGTATTTCTAGTGCATCTTCTTGCCTTGAATAGATCGGCAACATTTGCTGCATCTATGAGTGGAGCAATTAGGCATCTGATGGCGAGACGATCGAACCCGCCAGCATTTTGCGCCCTGAAGATTGGAGGCCTGTTTGCAATGCCCGAAAAGCAAGAGAAATGGGGATCGCGCAACGTTCGGTTGGCTTTCACAGCCAGTGAGGAAGAAAGAAACAAATGGATATGCAAGAGGGTTGGTTGCCTGGAAGACCGCGAGTGTTTTCAATTGGAGTATAGAGATCACTTTAAAAACAAAAAGTGGTGGCTAAGTTCGGGAGGACAAATGCGCAGTAAGACGGAAACTTTGACTGTCCATCTTCACAAACAATTACACACGAAAGTTCTTGGCGGTTTGAAGCAGGAAACATTTTTTGCCAATGTCGGTGGGCTTTTGAAGTTAGTCTCGTATAACCGAAACCTAAGCTCAAGCTTAACTGCAATAGCCATTCAAACAGTGTGATTGGAAATCGCCCAGCAAACCTGATCGCGACTTGCGCGCACTGTGATTTTATTTAAGATAATATTCTATTTTTATATTATTTGTATTTGCGGACGCCCTGCTCGAAAACCGCCAGAATAAGAACTAGGCAAGAAGCTAACCGTGGCCGGATCAGAGCTTTGTTTTTATTGCGCACTGAAATTGGCATGGATCGCATTTATCGATGAAGCTGTTTTCATCTGCAGCAAGATAATATCGTTTGTGAGTAGTATCGCGCTGTTGACATGTGATTTTCAAAAACCCTATCTTCACTGTGCATTTGATCGCAACCTGGCGATTTCATGGAAAAGTGTTTGTGACGCAGGCCCGAAACTAGGGGGGCGAAGCCCCCACAGAAAATGTTTCGCCTTCCCGAAAAAACTGTGTTGGACATAGTTTAAAACTATTGAACATAGTTTAAAAATGTTGGCCCCTGTCAGAAAACTCTTCGACCCCCCCTGGTGTTCCAAGCTGGTTACGGGTCTGTTATGACGGTGTCCCTGTAGACTACCCCTCAAGACTTAACTGGTTCAGTTAATTTCACTTGTTCCTCTCTTTTACTGATGCGTGTTGCAATATTGAACGCCACAAATATTTGAAAAACTTATTTAAAACATTTTATAAAAACCTTCATTTTTAAAAATCAATCGCAAAAGTGTACTGGAGGTTGTTTAGATGGTGTGCAGCATAGGCGCCAAAAATCAACTGCATGATTGGAAAATACTACTGACATGTTTCTGGCGGAGAAGCAAAAACTGTAACTTTGACTGTTGAAGGTTCGGGAATTTATTTCGTACGCTTCAGTTTTTTTTCTATTAATGCCTTCGCACAACTCAACAGATGGTCAGGGCGAGTTGACCGTCGCTTGTGGCAAATCCTCCCACACCTTTGCTACAATTACCAAATTTTACTTGATCTTCATTCTTGTTTATACTCGTTTTTTGTATTCCTTTTCGGAGTGTCACGAGTAGTTTGCGACATCCACCTTCGCGTGCTTGCGCCGAGGGCCACGCGGCTTCTTTCGCAGTGATTGCTTCACTGTTAGAGTCAGTGGCAGCACAACCCGTGAACCGTTTCCATTGCGCCCGCCCATCAGCGTCGAGCACGAGGCTGGACAGGCCGCAAGTGTTGTTTTTCAAGTGTTCGGTATGACCCGACCGGCAGTTGAACCAGGCCAACTAGCTTTGGTGACGGCTAGCCGGTTCTTACTTGATCTTGAGGAACAGGAATACTTTATCGAGTCATGACTGTGATGACTTAGCAGACCAATAACTTTTGAACGCAACAAAAAGCAACATTGTTGAGTTGTGTGTTTTGCCTGCGATTATGTATCTTTGCACTTCCACCTGATGAACTGCCTCTTGTCTGCAATGTTCGTCGCATTATTTTTCGTACTTCCTGTTAGCTGTGAAATTTGTGTATGCAGTGTTACTCTTCGCGCCTAAGTGCTGCCTAGTTTACTTTGTGCTTGGAATTCGTTGTTGTTTATTTGGTTATTTTTGTTATTTATTATCAATACTATTGCGCTGGCCGCGTCCTGTTTGCTTAGCTTCTTGCCTCTTGTCTATCGATTCATAATCATCCTCAGGCTAAAGCTTGAAATTGCTTTTTATCACATTTTTCATCGTCGTATCACTTTTATCTTTTCTTTTATAGCGTTACAAATGCAGTTTCATCTGCAAAAAGGAAAAATAATCTCAGTCTCTTCGTAGATTCTTCATTGCTTGTATCGAAAATGTTTCAAAGTGCAAAAGCAAATAAAGGAATCTCTGAAAAATCGTATACTAAACAATTTTTTCGTGGCGTACAGTGCACTCCGTATTTGTAAAAAGAATGTTCAGCTTAGTATATAAGACTAAAAAGGTACCTAGAAGAGCGGAGAAGCTAAAAGTTGTGATAGAGTTACTAACAACCGGTTACTGGAGTTTATTTACACTGGTACATGAGTTTACAACGTTCTTTGGTTTGAAAAACAAAACAGTGTTAAGGACTTAAATCACCTATGTTTGCCTGTACGTGGAGCCAAAATCTACTACTCTATCGAGACAGCGTTTTTTGGAAGATAAAGCGATGCTAATTGGTAGAATAAATAATAGTGTTTTATTGCGGATTAGTGGTCCATATTACAGACGCAATCATAGACATAGACACAAGAGCACAAAAAATGGTCAGCCACACAGCAGTGCGCACTACAGAATCGGTTTTGCACATGACCAACATAGAGAGGAGAACAACACTTTATCATCACCATAACTCTATTGTCATTCACAAGAGAACAAAAATTGTTAGCCATGCAGTAGCGCATTATAGAATCGGTGTTTGCACATGACCAACCTTCAGGGGCGTAACGAAAGGGGGCGTAATTCCCCGGGCGCCGAGTCAATATGGGGCGCCGAATCACTGCTGGGGACGCCGAAAAGTCCCAAAATGTCACAAGTACTTTCTTCAATACAATGAATTTGCTTCCAAAAGAGTTCAGGTTCGAACATGGGGACGCCAAACTTGCTTCTTACCCCGGGTGCCATCTAACCTCGTTACCCCCAACGTTGTGAGGAGTAAAACACCAGCACTTCTTTTGTCTGCTTGGTTTGTATACATTGCACACAATTTTTTTCTTTTTATTACACAAGATACTGATGAGACGCGAACACCGAAACAATGCATCAACAACTGCTGCATTTGGTCTCCATCACACAGGAGCTTTGAATAATTGAGGAAAAATAAAGATTTGTAAAACGTACAAGATATTATTTGAAGCGATCGAATAAAAAAGTTAGATGAAGATGCGCATCGTATAAAAAATCGATACAAATTGTTTCTCAGCAAGACATCAAAGGTCCTGACACAATGGATGACCTAGGGTGGACGAACACTTATATTTCTGGGTATGTAATGCATACTTCGGTAGGCGTTGTTTTACGCAGCACGTAAGGCTTCGTACTAGCCTGTGTGTATTTGCTCCACAATTGGCAAGCATACATTGGTATGCAATAGGCACGAAATTGTGTTTTTTACTGCAGGAGAGCACTGATCAAAAGTGCCTCTGAGTTTGTTTGCTGCACAGTATTGTGATTTCACTTGTCTCTGAATATCATCATAATCCTTCAGTGGTGCATTTATCTATATACCAAGATACTCCACTTGAAAAGTGATCCTAATTCCCCTGTGTAGCAAATGACAGTAGTCAGAAAACTTGGTTTGTTAGTGATAGAGCTTGTTTTAAACAAATGTACCAGGTTCACACGGCGTGAAAGTGAAACCAATCCTGATCTACTCAAAGCGAATACCCCACGTTCTTTGTCAAATTTCTTACCAAGTCCTTTCCTATCATGAACGAGAGTGTGACTGCGCAGCGACCTCAAGCGGCAACTACCGGCATAAACATTTACTATGGTGTTGAACGCTACATTGTGAGCTCAGCGAACATAGTGATGTGTGTATAAGAAAACGCTAAGATAGCTGTTTTGATGAGATTAAACACCTATTGGTTTTCTCTTGCAAGTAGTTTTTTCCAGCGGTTATTTGGCAAGTGCTGTAACACCAGGGCTGAATTTCTAGTCCCAGTTTGTACGAAGATAGCTCGTTTAGGGTAACTGTTCATACCAACTGCAGCATTCTCTAAAAAAATCGAACACCACACTAATGCACAACACGTTCTCTAACAATATTGTTTTCTCCTCTTTAACCAGTGTTCTAACAGGAAAAGGTTATGTTGGTCTTGGAAAAGTTTGCGTGGTGGAAAATTGTTATATATTTGGCCGCCATGTAGCAAGTCGAATGACCCATGGTGGACGTTTTGTTTAGGCTTTGCAAATCTTCTGTTCATGTCGTTCAGTTTACAGTTTAGACTTGGTTTTCATGGATATACGGCTACACGGTTGAAAAAAGATTACCTCGGATCGGATTCGGAATGAAATTCACGCAAACGGTTTCCGTTTCTCCACGTTTCCAGTCTTAACCAGCAATCTTTGGTAAACCGGAGGCCTTATGATCTTGGTGTTTGAAATCAAAACCGCGTTGAATATGAATGTGCAAACATTGTCACAGTACGTACGAGAATGTGGTAGTACGTATGAGTATGTAGCAGTATGTAAAATATCTAAAAATGTTGTTTAGCGTTTGAAGCTATCATTACCTTTAAAAATTTTTCCATAGTTAGTTGACTGCGTACACAAATGTTAACGTCTGTTTTGTATAACACCCAGTGGCGTAGCAAGGGGTGGGCCCTGGGGGNCGCTGACGGCATCTNTGANGGGCGGCAAATTGTCGATTAAAAATTTGTTTTTAAAAGTAGTTTTATCTCTTTTTAGTTTTGTGCTTAGAATCCCTAGCCNAAAAACTTGGAAATGTGGTTTTGTAGTGAGGAAATCGATAAAATGATTATANTTAAAAGCCTGCATCAAATCCGGGATGCTAAACTGCCCCCGTATTTGTCTTGAACGTACTTGGTGGAAACTGTCCCCAGTTCTTGCACCTTCCTCCCATGTTGAAGAGAAGGGGTGCCAGGACGTATCCCTGTGGGAAGCTGTTCTTGAGGCGTCGTTGCCTACTGCATTTGCCATTAGCGGTGGTAAGGGTGAAGCTGCGATTTCGAATAAGCTTCATGATCATGCGGAACATGCGCCGTAACTTTCAGGTAGAAGCTGCTTCAACTGCAATGACTGTTGTTATAAAAGAGTCTGTTTGTTTCATAACGGTCTATTGTTTCTTCACAGTAGACTGTGTGAAGTTTCTGCAATGATTATTTGTGATCTTTGTTGGGGAGGAATTGACATCTTTGTTGGGGAGGAATTGACAGGAATTGACAAGGGAGGAATGTGAAAGAAACTTTGAGAACCACTGGCCTATTGTGTAAATTACCTGAATACACCTGGCTATTGCTACCAATAAAGCGCATTTTCGTAAATATTGCCCTAACCTGGGGCATTTTCTTCGTGGCCTAGAAATGGTAAAGTGTTTTGTGAACGTCCATTTGCATTGCATCGTCAGCACTCGCAANCTTAAAATCATATGCAAAATTTCTTCTAGATTGCTCCTCCTGGAAAAATTTCTGCGGACGCCCATACCGATGTTTTGTGTAGCACGTAGGCAACAGGCATAAGAAAATGGCGTTCTTTGTGACAAAGGAACCAGTAAATGTTCATTGCTTATGTAGAAATTTACCTTAAATTTATGCTATAGCTTCCGCATTAGCCTATATTCTACGGCTTTACGCAATGCTGTATGATCTACTGACTTTGTGAACCATTATTTTGTCACAAAAAACAATACATTTAGCTTACTTACTTACTCTTGAAACGAGATAGCGCAGTTGGCAGATTTGCATAGGTCAGGGGTGGTCAAACATTTTCTACGGTGGGCCACATTGAAAAGTTTATTGCTACCGGGGGCCGCATATATTGTATTTGTCTACTCGAGTTGTTACAATTTACGTTTCAAAATATGAATAAATGATAACATTGCTTTAACCTTGTATTGTTTTATTTCACATTGACGCTATAGAACATAGCCTGTAGATGGAATAAAATCTCGAAAATTCTAATCTAATCGATAAAATTATTTTAACATAGCAGGGAAATCTAAGTTTCAAGATATCATTGTAACATAGACTCGAAATATGTACTATTTATGTACGTGTGGCTGCCCTGCGGGCCGCACAAAATGCCCTCGCGGGCCACATGCAAGAGAAGCCTGTAAAGGTGCTCCTCTTATTTTGACAAATTAGGTTTCTAATGCAAAGGCAAAGGGTCTGTTTGGTTATGATTGTAATCAGGGCCGCTAACCGCTAACATTTTCGGAATGGGGACTGGGAGGGTGGAAAACTTATTGTAACTTGATGTTGTACCTAGCAATTACATATGTTTTTGAAAAATTCGGGGGTGGGTTGTTGTTTGCTTACGGTCCTGATTGTGATGAAGGTTGGCATTAGAAGGGACTTCATCCAAAACAGTTCCACAATTTGGCATTGCCTGTGCCAAATAAAGTTGTTTCAGACCGATTACCATTGAACGTAATAGCGTTGTAATCATTGCCAAGCAAAAAAACGATGTCCCACCTGGTAGGGTTTGGTAATCCACTTTTTGAAATGTAGACGTCTATTTGTTACAGACGAAGATAAGCAATAACGCTTTGCACGCGTAATTGGTAGAAGCCCGACCGAACAACTAGACCAGTAATTCTCAACTTTTCATGTTTGTGGCCCACGTTTAATGTCATATTTATGTTTCTTTATGTTTCCAAACGAACGTTTTGACGAAGTTTGGAAATTTATGTTTCCAAACGAACGTTTTGACGAAGTTTGTTGACGTAATATGCGTATTCGCCTGCACGCACTCTCCTTATTTTATGTTTCATTGCACTGAATGTAGCCTAAATTGTCACCGCTCCAAGTAAGGATATCGATTGAAAATAAACAAAAAGCTACGGCGCAGCAGTTCATAAATGCAAAAATATCAGGCTGCGCGATAAAAAAGGGAGTAAAACACATTCGCTACTACGTCAGAGCACTTTACAACTGCAAAATCAGGCTGCGCTAATGACTCGTCGAATATGAGCCGTCGAACACAGGTGTGCCGCTGGACTGGCTGTCATGCTACAGAAATTGGTAATGTAGCCAGTGTCGTCAGCGCATGCGCTGATCAGCCATAGCAAAAATTACAAAGACAACTGTTTCGGATAAAGTGAACTATCGCGAAACATATTCTTAAAGATGCGTGGTGGACGAAAGGTCTGGAAAAAGTGGTGAGATGGTTCCTGGATGCAGGTGATAACCCAGATTACCACCAAAACCTATAATTATGACTTTTTACCCATATACAATGTTCTTTGAACTTTGCATGCAAAGTCGACAAATTAACAAGCAAAAATCATGCGAAATCAATTAATTTCCTTTGCGCAGGTAGTGCAGTTTTTGTAACATATCAAACTCAAGGGGGGTAACCCCAAACCCTTGCGTACGCCCATGTCCAAGTCCAACCTTTCCAAAATTTCCGACTCCGACATCGATCTTTCCAAAATTTCCGACCCCGGCTCCTTAACATAACGTGAATGAATTTGGGTGTCAACAATTTTGAAGCAACTGGCAATCAGTGGAAATCGTGGTGCACAGCAAGAATTCTCTGTTTCAATAAAAGTTTCAAAAGAAATTGTACCACTTCAACAGGCACAAGTTGGGATTCCTAACCTAGGAGTGCGATGCAAAAAATGGTTCAATTGGACTTCTGGAGCGGATAAAAATATCCGACTCTAACACCAACTCGTAGTGTTCTTGAGAATCTGACTCCCCCCAAAAAACTCCGACTTTTGCGATTCCGACTGCGCAACCCTGCCTACTATAGGTAGTGTAATTTCTTTAGTTTTAAAGAAGCGGATACTACATGAAATACAAACATACGTAAATATTTACAACTATGTAGGGTAGGTATCCCGCCATCACTTCTCTAATTGGGCACTGCAAAAACACATTTTTGTGTCTTTTGGTTGAGCCCACAAAATGATAACCATTAAAGCTAAGTGGTGCGGCTTGCCGCCGGCTCAAAACCAACTAGGAAGAAAATTTAAGGAAATATGCTCGCTCCATAAATGCATATGTAAAGAAGAAAGATAAAATAGGAAGAGTAAATGATAAGAAAGGTGACGAACAAGCAGAAACAGCAAGACCAATAACCGAGAATGAAAAACGAGACCTATTTCAGTTTGCGAGGGTTTGATTCTGTTGTCCACGATATTTTAATATTCCTTACATCTTTACTAAGGACGAGCATAATAATCTTTCATTTCAAGTTCTTGCAACCAAATTTGAGGGTTGGAAAGGGCGACACTTTTATGGTCGGCCCTGGGCGGCACTTAGCCTCGCTATGCCACTGGCTGTGAATTTTACGCGAAGGGACTTCAATGACTGAAGCTTTGGAGAATGATTGTACACAGACAGAAGTTTAAAACTTGCAAAGTGCTTGAAGTTTACTGGATCTTTGTAGTATTTAATAAAATTTTTATGGGTTCTGTTTTTTTGGGTCACCCTGTATGGTGTATTTTGTCCGCAGACACAAGGTCCATAGTACAAACGCACACTTTCTGTGCAAGGCAGGTTGATAAAAACATACAGAACAGAACGTTTTACAACGGCATTGGAGGTTGATTGACAGAAGTACAGACACTTTCTTTACAGAACGTTTTGCAGCGGCGTTGGGGGCCGAACCACAGGGTTACAGACACATTCGTAAGACGCTAATTCTTAAACTGGTCAAGACCAGGTGAAGTACGAATGCGTTGTGACATGATACACTCTCAAATGAGCAAGCACTACAATGCCTGAGCACTCAGTCACAAAGTAAAATGCGGTTGTAGTGTTCAAAGAATAAGGACGAGTATAAACAATCGGACTGCATCAAAGCACGCAACCATACGTTTTTAGACTTTCTGCATCTTTCGAGAAACAAGTAGGCCTACTTGTATTTTCGTATTAATGCTTCAAATGTAGGAATGTTACATTGAACCTGAGGACTACTAACACTCGCTCTCCAGGGCAGGTTCTACAGACAGTGGCGTAACTAGAAGTTTGAACCAGAGGGTCAAACTTAGCTGAAGGGGCCGTGGCCACCGTTTGGATATGCAATAATTCGTTCCCAAAAGCTCATATGCGTTATTCCACAAAACAAAAATATTTGTCGGGTGATGTAATCAGCTTCAATTGGGTAAATGACCTAAAAGTAGAATTTCACATTTTCATGCAACATACCCTATCTAAAATTGATGCCCATTAACAACTTGTGATTGGGTAAGGTACGCTTATGGTTTTTAAAAAACTCACCACAGACCTGAATCTTATTATTAACTCCAAAATTAATTCCACTTTTCTTCTAAGCACCAAATGCTTGACTTAATCATGGGGCAGGGGAGATTCTGGGCACTACCTGAGTAAACAACAAAACAAATGTAAGTCCAAAACGGAAATTTTTGAGCAGTTCATTAATCCCTCCGCATCAGTGATAAAACTATATTCGTTTAGCAACTAGGCCTACTAAGCAAATAATGCCAAAAAATTCCATCTAAATGTATGAACAGTGCCGTAGCAGCCCAAGTCTGTCCCCTCTAACTTGCATGGCTACTGAACTGGCAGACCGTAGTCATAAAGCAAAACAAAAGAAATCACTGTATAGTGGCACAATAGCACACATGAAGAATATTACATGACAAGAACCATGAAAATATCATAAACAATGTCACATATTGGTTGTATCAAAACGGCTTGGAGCGGGTCTTTTGGTATGCAAAAGCCTTTATGACATCATCCAGATCTAGACAGCGCACACATGAAACTTCGACTGACAACATAGCTATTGAGGATAGTCTCCTATAATCTGTCATATGAGACCTGTTGTAAGTTTTGATCGGCTTCGGTTTGCTGAAACTTCTTTCAGCGCTGGCAACAGCATCGGGGCAGTTTAGCATAATCCGAAGTGCAATAAATATGTTAGGATAAACTTCATCAAGACCTGTTATGAGAATAGAGCGTAACGAAAGAAAATAGGTCTTAACCATTGCCATTTAATTAACGACGATTATTTAGACAACAACAACAACAATAATTTTATTTTTTGGCCTCTATAATTTCTGTTATTATTTTTAAGGTCATCATTCTTGCTGAACAGAAGCAAGCATATTTGCAGATATTTTTTTGTTTTTTATGAGTTTCAATTGCCCTCAATTCTTTCACTGTTTCCCCTGCCCCACCGCTGTTCTGCCGTCACTATGAATGACATATAGCCACAAAACATTGCAACATCAAGGAAAATGACAACAATAAGGTAGGCCTACTGCTCTGAAAAACAGCTAGCAGCGGTTGCCAGTCAAAGATACCAACTAAAGGTTGAAAACATCAAACAAAATATCAACAAAAAACAGGGGCGGATCCAGGGTGGGCGATTGGTCGCCCCCCCCCTAAAACCGACGAAAGTAACCTTTTTCACCATAATTTTGCACAATTCCGAAAAAATCATTCGCGATATAAGGCCTGTTGGCGTCCATTTTTTTGTCACAGCAGTGTTGTGAAGTAGGCTGTACTTCATGTCGCTTCTTCTTTCGTTTGAGCGAGTTCTTCTTTTATCCACTACTTGGCCGCGCTAGATATCGGGGTAGGTGTTGAGCAGCCATTCGGTTGTCTCATCGTCCAGAACCGTCAGGCCGTGCAGTCCGTGGGGAGGTCGATGGATTGGACATTGGAGGACAACATG
>JGI24158J21664_10001156_pt1 | contig 28569 bp, 18 predicted proteins | sample Ectturendosymbi3_FD_21664 | JGI IMG/M metagenome (IMG submission 21664) | reverse complement strand
ATTTTTCTGCAGTTGCGTTTGTAAACGAAGGGTGGTGAGTATTTTACAGCACAATACCAACGTACTGGAGTGCGCTGTTTCATTGTTGAAAATACGCCACGAAGTGTTTATTTTGAAAACTCTACCTACCAGGAAGAATAACTACATGAGTTTCCTCTGTTAACTGATAGGAAGGTGACTGTTTTCTGGTGATGCACACGGGCGTCGAAATCGAGTATCTTCCTGGCTTGATTCTGTTCAAGTTGACTGAGGCGTATAAGAAACAGGCGCGCAACAACCAGTACTATGTTTTTTTATACGAATGTGCAAGACTTCCAGATTTCACTATTTGAAGGCAGCTCGATGAAAAAAGTCGTCTGCGAACTTACTCATCTTTCGGAACTTCTCCGTGGCGCACTTCGTTAAGTCGCGTACCAGCAATTGGCAAAATCGTAGCGCTATATCTTTTTCAAAAGAGAAGGCCATGGTACCGCCCGGATTAAACGAGATTATTTTGAAACAGAGCTTGATCCCTAAGATTTCTACCAACTCACAACCCTTGTCTGGACCCAAATGCTCGTTATTAAATCCTGTTTTCAATCCCGTTCGTTGGCTCCTTGTGGCTTAGCCGCCCGCTCAATTTAGAGCTTAACAGACGGATTTTACGATTTTGTGAAAACCTCCATATTTTACGTTGCGGTGTGGGTACATTGTTGAAAATCGAAAAATGTTGTACCAAAAATTATCGAATAACTTAAAAAAGATATGGGCTTGTACGTTACAACTTTCCGTTTCAAAGCTGTGAAGGGTATTGGCTGCTGTCGCGTTGCTGTTTCTTGGGTCATTCGCATTTATAAAAGTGCCCGAATTACTTTATGCACGCGATTCGCAATTAATTGAAATAGAACGTTGTAAATTGTTAATCTCAGTAATGGAAGAAAAAAATTGTTATTGTTCTTGAATAGGTCTGAATTTAAGGCAATGGTACTGTAAGTAAAGCCAGTATGTTAGCGATATGTCATGCTTTGCTGGAATCATGCTTACACTTTTTTGCTCCGACAATATAATACGCCGTACCTATTTTGGGTAAGCGAAGATGAGTTATGGTGATTGCTAATTGCAGTCGTAACTATCGAATTTCTGTAAGTTTTTTCTGCGGAAAATACTGCTGTCACCACTGAGACTGATATACTTTGTTTTCCTGGGAAACTGGCGGAAGTTTTATATTTGGGCTTTCTGTGTTGCCAAATCCGCAAGCCCTAATCTTATGCTGATCAGTGGTGTACAGGAGCCGGAATGTAGGAGTGGAATCCGGCCGGAGTCTTAATGAATTTCCAAAATAGAAGTGGAGCCGGAGTTGATTTATTCACGAAAAGCCGGGGCCGGATTGGAGCCGTAGTCATTTTTTAACCTTTTTTGAATAGATCATTGCATTCAGTTTGGAGTTTAAGCAGGAGTCGGATAGTGAAAATTAAACATGCTTCGGACTCGGAGCGGAGTTGGAGTATTTTCAGACAAAGCAGGAGTGGAGTCCAAGTCAAAAATTTTAGACTCCGTACATCACTGGTGCTGATCCTGTGGGCATTCACTACACTTGTAGAACAGACTCAGCATACTCGTAACTGTAGGCAATAAAGTTTAGTTGAAGCTTTTCTCTTACGATTTTTATTAGCAGCATCCTGCCAAATCGATGCCTTTGTTGTATAGGTGTCAAACTCAGGCCTGCGGGTAAATTTGGCCCGCAGTGCAAGTATGTTTGGTCCGCGAAGCAATACTAAATGATTACCAGAGCCGGCCCGCCTGTATTATATGGCGCACGTACCACAAAACTTCAAACCTAGATTGCTCTGCTGGTGTGTAGGCGCGTCTATCAGGATAGGACCCTGCGGTGTTTGCAACATCAAACTGGTCACACTGACCCTACGTGGAGGAAGATTTTTTTAATAAATATCAATGTGGGCCTGGGGTTTTGCCCAAATTTTAAAATTTGGCCCACTGTGTATTTGAGTTTGGCAGTGGCACCACATTATTCCTTAAATCAAGTAATAACTGTCGAAAGTTTTCTTGTCAAATTCTTTACTAGTTCTTATTGACAATTTGTCAAAGAAATTAGTCGAAAATTTCTTTTGTCGTTTGCGTCGTCTCACCTCGTTTAATGTGATTATATGGTGGATTCCTTTTTATTCCTGATGTTTTTTGTTGCGACGCGTTTTAGCCGGAGGAGTGTTGGAGAAAGAACTCAATTACTTGAAGACTAAAACGTCTGGTTCCGGGTACAGCATGCAGATGTTGATTCAGACGGGTCCGAACACTGCCACTGTGGAATCACTGAAATTACATTTGCACGCTGCTGTTCAAGCGACAAAAGTATCGGTTTATATGTACAACAAGTAAGCTTGCAAAAATATCTGTCGTTTCTTTTCTTGCCCAGAGTTTGAAATTGTTTTTGAAAATTTGTGTAGTTTTTTCATGATTTCTATCATGTACGGAAAATATAGCTTATTTAGGGTTTAAAGAAAAATGCCACAAGTTTATCGGCTTCTGCTCAAATGTATTCAATTGCCACCTGTGTATTTTGTGCAAGTTTTTGGAAAAATCGAGCTTAACTTTTGCATAGAAGTTTGGCAAGATACTGGACAGCGAGACAGCTCTGTGCAATCGCAGGAAATAGAAAATGATTTGCGAAGTAATGATGGTGGCGAAGACATTTGCTTAAAAACTTTGGCGATGCAAATTGTTTTTGTGCACCATACCACTATGGTACATGGAAGCAAGCACTGACGAAGAGCGTTTGGCAAACTGGCGTTACGTCCATATTGCCGTCTTTGTTCTGAGTTTCATTTCCTGTGAGCGTTTACTGCCCTCAATCGCAACGTAAATACTGTTTCAGAACGTGGACTTTTGACGATGTTTGCTACAAGGAAGCTCTTCCTCAGATGGGTGAAGACGATCGTCTCGTGTCGAGCGTAAGTAGGGCAGCAAGATATACCGTTTGGTATACTGCGGCAAACGTTTGCAAAAGAAGCTGTTGTTGCTTTTGTCATTCAAAACGGAGCGGAAGGTTAACTCGCCACAGACGTACATTTTAAACTAAGCTAATGGGTAGGATCAAGCATAAAATCATTTGGTGGAGTAGAACGCCAGGTGGCCGTCGCTTAGGCAAGGTTGAAAGTGATGCAAAGCTATCCGTAAATTTACTGATATTATTTTAAAAGAAGTCTGTACGATGTGTGTTTTGAAGCTTATGTTGCTACATAAAACGACAGTTCTATTTTCGATCACCTCATACTCTCATTGAAACCGAATTGAGGCTTTCAGGGCGTTGTGACAGGGCTTAAGAAAGGGTTCGCAAGTGCAAATTCGGCTTGAAAGAGCTACCGTTTAAACTCACGTGATGTTGGTGACATACTGTTCTAGATTTGCTGTAAGCTGTCGAGGAATCAGCCGACTGGATTCTGCTTTCTTCTTTTTGCGATGATTTAAACTTGCGCATATCCGCGTTCAAGTAACTAATCTCCAGAAACATGAAGACTTCGAGTCCGTCAGCAAATTTTTAAAAATAGGAAATCGATTTCACGTAATACTGCACATCCTCAGTCGCACAATCTTATCCAAATAGAAAAAGGTTTTATTCAAATAGAATAAGATCTATTTGAGCAAGATGTAGGACTGAGGATGCGTAGTGTTACGTGAAATCGATTTCCTATTAAAAAAATTTGCTGATGAGTTCGAAGCCTTCACCATGCAGCCGTGCTGTGCGAAGTTTTGTGAAAAAAACATGTAGCTAACGAGCGTTACCAACCAATACAAGTTGCTGTCTTTTTTCGAATTTGTGTGTTGACGTCTTCATCTCGGTTTTGAGAGCTAGATATTCGATTTATTACGATGAATTTTCGCCTATGATTTTCATGTACGCTACACCAAACTTCGCATATGAAGTTCATCTACACTTTCTCTGATTCTCAGCAAGCCAGTGTTTATTGTATTAAGAAATCGTTTTTGGGGTTGCTATGCATGTGTTGTTTGGAAACAAGTGAAACGCAAAAACTGATATAGGAAGGATATTATCGGCGATGAACGTCACGAAGAGCTGTAATTCCATTGCGTCACAATCTTTCAGCTTTTCAGCACAGCTGCAATCACACGATCGAAAGGTCACGTTCCATTCACCCTGACCTGTCCCAAAGTGATGACTTTTTTGGGTCCTATGACTGCTTGTAGAAGTATTTGCGATATGCTAAACGTATGTCTGCTGACCTTCTCATGAAGAAAACGCTTCTTGGCGCTTGTACGTTGACAGAACACACTGCGTGGTTTTATAACTACCAAGCGTATCGTCCCTGAAAGTTCAAACGAGCCAGACCCCATTTAGAAGAGCCGTCATACAAATGGTCTGAAATAGTCCGTCAATTGCTACTTTGTGGAACGAGCTTCATCCTCTATTTTTGTAAATTTACACTTTCATACTGTCTTCCACGATTCAAAATCGTTAGTGTACGGCGGTTTTACTCTCAAAAGGGAGCCTAGGTCATGAACAGAGACATCCCATCATTTAATATTCTTTTCACCTTTCAACGCTGACAAGGTCACGCGGGTTTCCGTAAAGGGCAGTTGCCAGGCATAACAAAAGAGTGTAGTTCCTTGACAAGATTTTAAGCGCTCGCTTCGTTTTCCTGCTTTATTATAGAAGAGACCATGACCTTGACGTCTTTCATGCAGCTTCTACAGTTCTGCGGTCACCACACAGAGGCCGCTGCCAGAGCAGCTTCACGCGCTTCGACAGAAAGAACCCACCCAAGTCGCGCAGTGCAAATTAAGCGATCAAAGCTGGCGTTAAGTTATTTGACATGCGGAGAGAATAAATAGCGACGCTTTCGACATCTAGGCACTTTTTTCGCTGAATGAAGTGCAAGTTGAAGTGTACCTTTTAACACACTGTTCGTTTGCATTACACCATAATTCAGTTTTTTTTTAAAGGAAAATGTTAGCTACCCAGTATGGACCTGTAGGGACCCGATTTGTCTGATTCTAGGGACCCGATTTGAAATTCTAGGGACCCGAATCGGATCCCTAAAACGCCTTAAAAAACCTGCTATAATTACTTATAGCAGAAATCCACTGATCTCGCCAAAATCCGACCAGCCGCGAATGGTATAAAAGTTGTACAATCGTTTGCAACAATCCAGCGAAAATTCTCGTGTTTGTGGTGTCGGAGTGCTGGGGCTGACAAAATGTTTACAAACAAATGTCTCTTAAAATCGTGTGCTATTAGGGCACACAGGCATTCAACGTTGAAAAACATGGTTTTACGTTTCGTTACGTGTCGCGAACACCTGAATGCGAGAAGTTTTGCGAATGCACCAAACTCGCATGCCCGATGGGTACTGATGGGTTCGAATCAATTAGTGGTAGTTTGAAAAGATTTACGTGCGTAAGTTGAACGGTGCCGGAAATACGTCAAGAAACATGTCGAGCTATTTAGTTGCAGCAGACATAGGCTCGAATCTCATTTTTTCGTACTTCATTTCTGTTCATCGAATTGTCATTGCTACTTACCAGCTATCAAATACATTTGTTGTGCACCAAAAGCGTGGCGGGCGTTGTTCTGCATGAAGTTCCCAATTCTCACGTATGCTTAGCTCGAAATTTTACATCTTTAACAGGAAGAACGCAGCATGTTTGATGGTAAATCTTTTGTAACAGATTCTACGCAATTTGATTCCCTGCTCTATTATTGGACCCCTCGACTGTTTCTGGGACGGAGCGAAGCTGATGGGTCCAGCTATACCCATCGCAACAGTTGCGTGAGTAATTTGTATTCAACTGCGTGTTTAGCACTGTGTACTGGACAAAAATACGTGTATGCGCGCAAACACACGTTTCAGTATTGTCGATAAACAGTAGAATAACGAGATATCAGCCTGGGGTCGAAAAGATTCATTAAATCAGCCTTAAGCATCCGTGGTTATAACTTTCAGTAATGATGGTCTATTAATAGTTGCAGCTGACATTCCTCGCTTTTCAAACTAATGCTACAGCATTGTGGGTTTGTTTCAACCTTTTTACCTTTGACGAACAGGGGTATACCGCCTTTTACCTGGAAAAACTTGGACCCGATGTCGATAGTAGACGTTTACTTGAACACCGTACCCGACACATCACGCACTTACAGGATTGTCAGACGGTACAAGGACATGATGATTGAGGTACAAGTCATGATCGGCTTGCTGCTCTCCAAACTGCCAAAAGTTGGCTGTCTAATTTGCTCTTTGGAGACGTCTTTAAGTGGATGCTTCTAGCAATAAAGTCTTTTTATCTGCCACGTTTTTGTGGCCAAATCTAATAGTCTGGGATGCGTCTAGTTCTTGTAAAGTAGTATTTCCATGATTTAGACTCAACCAGGTGACGTGCATGTTTCAGGCCGGGCTTGTTGCCGGGTACGTAGACCGCTGGTGTCTGGATCCATTCGAGAAAGAATGCCCTGAAACAGCGCCGAACTACAAAACAGACCAAGTATGTAAGCTTCGTGCAACCGTGGCTGCTCATTGCATGCGTGATCGTATCGTAACTTCTACGCTTCTGTTTTAATATCACTGTTGCGTGTAGTCGACCTGAACCTGTGTGGAAAACACAAAGGGGACTCGTGCAGACTGTTTTTTTCAAACTTTATTATTCGTTTCCGGGTGTGTTGTTTTTGACGTTCTGCCAAGCATGGCCGGATCAGATGAGAGAGCGATGGGGAGAGATTCCCTCATTATTTACAAATCGTGGTTTGTTGGGTAAAAATTTGTATAAACAGATAAAAATCCGGACGAACCAGCGCAATGTGGATTAATATTTGAGAGCATTTTCTTAAACGATGGAAAAGGGATGTGGATGACATTTTCTGATCGCCAGAACTTTTATCGGAGTAATTTTAAGAAAAATGGTCAAGGTGGAAAAAATCATTACCCTTTTTAGGGTAGATTTTTCATTGTTTAGCAACAGTGATGGGTTGGGCAAACGTTTTGAGCCTTCCATAAATTCCAGGTAAGGTACGTGTAGTGTATGCTACCAAATGCACAGTTGATGTTATTTTTTGCTGACGTGACGGTCTTGAAGTCTCGTATCATAGTTAGCAGTCAGCGATTACGAACGTTTACGAAACCTAGTTTGTCGTGAAAATTGTGTCATATCTTTGCTTGTTTTTTAGCTGCCAAACATTACACAGCTGTTTGAAGCTGGCTGCGCCGGCTATGCAAAGAAGTTGATGCAATGGCCTTTGGATTTAATTGTTGGCGGAATAAAGCGCGATTCCTCGGGAAATATTGCAAGGTAACGATTTTAGCAAACGGCCTAAAGTGTAGCGTTTCGCTCCGATAGTAACATAGTACTGTATACGACGATGTTTTTAGCCGGAATGTAAATACTGTCTTTGGGAGTGGCATGATGCAGAATTGTCGTTTGGCGAAATTCAACATTGTACAGCAGGTCTTATGCGGTTTTTCGTCTTGTCATTCTCTGCAATGTGTGGCTATGATCCACAATTAAAGGCGGCCGGTTTTCTTAGAAAACTTCACACCATAGCCGACGTTTTTGCCTGATCACGAAACGAGATTTGCAGACGCTCATTTCTGCCTGGAAAATGTGACAGTATTGTCCACGTACTTGTGATGGCTGGTTCTCTGTGACAACAGTTGAGGCCTGAACCGAAACATGAATGTAATGTTTGCCACTGTTCCAGTTCCGTCGCCAGTTGAGTTGATTTCAAACGGCAAAAAGTTGAAATCAGTTACGAAACGTATCGCACTTCGGATCCTCTCTCAGTTCCGGGCGCCGCACGTTTCGAATCGCTTTGAGAATGTGGCGCGCGCGACAAAAATTTCTGTGCGAAGTTGCTGATCGGCAGCGCTATTGCACTTGTCGTAAGCATTTTAACCAACTCCCGATCTTGTCCTTTCAGCACCGGAGGCTTGCAGACGCTCTTCCAACTGATGAGCGCCAAAAACATGTACAACTTCCACAACACCTTCAGAACGAAAGACATCTACTGGGATGTAGAAAGGGCCGGAGAAATAGTTGCCGCGTGGCAACGGAAGTTTGTGAACGTAAGTTTTGCGCCACGTTGTCGAGCCTCAGCTGAAAAGCTCTTCAGCGAATGTTTCTTTACGAGAAAGCGCTGCCGCCTGCCTGTGTGATATCGCGCTTGCCACTTCTGCCCTATTGAACCGAGCCGAGGCCACCGTGATGCCTCCTGTTTTGAACGTACGTAGTTCCGCCATTGCAGTGCAACCCGGAGATTATTTTTTTGGTTTGCAAGTTGCGTTTCAAACTCATTTAACTTCTTGGCACGGCATTTCGTGCCGCATTGTTAAAGGACATCGGTTTCGATTTTGGCAATGTTCCGGGCGTGACGATGTTGATCACTCGACGATTTTGCAGACTGAATATCGAAGCGTAAAGTGCCGTTTCACCGATTGCGCAAATGGTTTGTGCCAGAAAGCCACGCTTTGCAAAATTAGAAAAACGCCTGGCTAACGCTGATGCAGCTGGCAATACTTTCACCAGTTAATCCCACCAATTCGTTTATGAGCCCACCGTGCTTGTGCCGAAAGTAGATCCTTGCGGTGTATTTGTTTATCTTTCTTCAACACAAACACTTAAGTGACGAGGGTGATCAGGCCACCAGCTCTTGTGTCACTTGTTACGGCACGGCATGTTACGAAATTTTCTCAAAACCCCCGCCATTGAATCACAGGCACTGTAGGTTACCTTGCATTCGATATCGCACTTGCAACACTGCTTCGCGCTTCATATTTCAGACTGCGTACAAAATCAATCCAAGCGTCGCATCCAACGCCGGCAACGACTCGCTGTACGCTTTCGGCGTGGTAACCGCCAGTGACATACTGAGAAAGTTTACTAACGTCAGCATGGTCCGTGTGGCGGGAGGCTATCTGGTGATGGTACGTCGACATGTGTTTAGTTATGTTTTTCGTCGTTTCCCCGGCTGCCCAGCATCGTGCTGGGGTTGAGACAAGCATTCGCAGTCGTGACAGCGAACCGCTTGGCGCCGTAACATTTTTGCGGTGATTTCTATGCCCGGACAGCAAAGTGTCTCAGAACTGTCTCAGCAGTCATAGGATCAGACGCGCGAACGAAAATAGACCTGCATGTTATCACGAATCTCAGGTCTTGTCTGCTTGTAACATCTCAAGTATCATAAGTGCCATTCGGATTAATAGCCATGTGGATTGCGTATACTTTATAGAGTATGACACTTCTAGGCCCATGCTGTTCAAACCGCTTCAAGGTGCAACCCACGTCATCACACTTAAAGTATTTTGAGCAGACGTCACTTATTTTCCTTTTTTGGAATTTTATTTGTTATGTTTGGCTACTTACCCACAGCGCTCAGTGAAGATAAAACTTGCGTCTAAAAAAGACTTGCAAGGTTGATGATTTTCCCAATATTATTCCATTGTTCATCTCTTTTTGCGTTTCAGATCGGATACGCGTTTATTGCGCTGATGCGCCTGACGGCGTCGCGGTCGCAGAGCGCTGTCGGTGTGATCGGTGTGCTGCTGATCGCACTTTCTGTCGCGGCTGGACTTGGGATTGCGTCGTGGATCGGAATCAGTTTCAATGCTGCGTCAACGCAGGTGCGGTTACCGAACAGAAAGCCTGTCGAATCTCCCTGTCAGTGTATTGTCGAGTTTGAAACAACTGCATCCATTGCTAGTTTCTGCGTGTGCCTGTGACGTTTTCGTTTTATCATTGAACGCAGAAAAATTGAGCGTAGCGGTATTTTTCGCATCAAAGACTTAACCATTTGGGGTCACTCCGTAAACGTTTGCTGACTCTCATGGGCAATATACTGCATCTCGAAAATAGTTCCGTTGAGCGTTTAAAGTGGCCTTTAGGCAGTGATAGTGTAATAACCCAATGGATCCCCACCGTCTACTGATAAAATCCTCATCACTTCACTGTTGTTTCACAACACTGAAATATCACAAAAGCAGCATTGGACACTCAAATAAAAACACAACGCTCAAATGCCAAACTAAATGTGTGGTTCTTGGCAGTTTTGCTCTAGACCGGACGGTCGTTTCGATGAGGTCTGCATTTTGCGCACAGGTGCTGCCATTTTTGATGTTGGGCTTGGGGGTCGACGACATGTTCCTTATGGTGCATCACTTCGGAGAAATCGCCGTCCTGAACTACATTCCGTTCGAAGTGAGTGTTTGTTGCTGGCTGTCGTCGCGATAACCTATCACCTGCGTCTTCTGTTTTCTGTTGTCCTACCGACGCTGAAAAATTATCATGACGAACGCAGCGTTGTGCCTTTCGTGGCGACTTCATGGCACCCGGGTGCAGAATGGTGGGCACGTTTTGCGTGATGTGTTTTACTGTCGCAATGTAGTTTTTTTTTTGCTTCCACCAAGTTATTTTTCTTCCTTTCTTGTTGCACGCTCCTTTTGTACTTGCTTGCATGCCCATACTCAATGCACTTTTAATATACCCTTTAGAACCGGAATCGGGAGGCAGGCGATTTTTCACGCGCAGCAAGCACGGGTTGATTAAACTTTCGACTTAACAGTCGGATGAGTTCAAATTGTCAAAATTTAATTTCGATTGCAAAGCAACATACAAGACGCCGTGATATTTAGCTGGACTCAATAACCCTGGCTACTAGTCTGAGGCGAGTGTCATCGTGCCTGTGCTTTAGTGCTTTTCTCCGTGTGAACCGCCTAGGCTTCGTGGCGAACCACTGCTGTGTCACGATTGATTGCGTTTTTTGATGTCGAATTTTTGCTCTTCTTGCAGGAACGGACTGGCGAATGTTTGAAGCGCGTTGGAGTCAGCGTGGCCTTGACGTCCATTGCAATCATGTCCGGGTTTCTTTGCTCACTGGTCATACCGATGCCTGCCCTCCGCGCCTTCGGTCTCCAGGTATGTGATCAATCGTCAGCTCCGCTGCTCGTCGGGCCACGTTCATCACTGCCCACCTGCTTGATCGAGATGCAATATTGCGAAGACCGCGTTGCTGCCCGACAGCTCGTGACACGCGAGTCGGCCTTATTCGACGCTGCCCAATCGGGCCTCGCGTTCCCAGGCCGTTTTTTAATCCCCAACAAAAATACTGGGGTCACGCTAGATTTGATCGATATCGACCCCTCATCTGAGCTTGCCACTCCTCCCGAGCCAACGGCTTCCCACACTGTTTTGTTCAATGCAGCTCAGTCTGGCGAGCGCGAAAACTTAAGTTGCTGACAGGTGGACAGGCAAAGCAAACAAGGTGTAGGCTTTCGCGTGCTTTTCGCCAGGCCTCACCTTACAGCTCGTAAACACCACCCGATGCGGCCTGTCCTACGATGACAACTTGCGAGCTGCGAAAAGTCGTTGTCCTAATTTGTGACCACCGACAACAGCATCTCAACAGTTTTCAGGATTTAGACAGATGTCTTGGTCAACAGGGGACCGCCAAAGATAAAAAGCCTGGAATTTTGATTGAAACTCGCAGATGATTGTGTTTTTTGCAAACTATTCCAGAAAAGATATTTGATCTTCATCAGAATTAATCCTTTACTTCATAGCGTTCAAAGAAATGACACAGGTGCGTATCTCTCACGAAACTTAATTCTTGATTCTGTCGTCACATTGCTGCTGGGAAAGCAAAACAACGTCAACTGTTTTCAATCAGCGATGATATTCCGCTTATTGTGTCTACCCCTGCGTCGGTTCGTAATCCCATTTTTTCTGCCACGTGACTTGCTCGATGTTAAGTTATTCGCAAAAATCTTTTGAACTCAGCAACCTTTGTCGACGCCTCGAGAGCGGGTAGGCCAGGAGTTGTTAAAACTTTCGTTTTGGATTCTGGTGCGGCCCGATTGGATGCATCGCACTTGCACCGATCGTAATTGATGAGTAAGGCGGCGAGCTGGTCGGATTCCGAAGGGCACAGCTTAGTGCGTGCGGGGGAATAACAGTGATGCGTCGAAACGAGTAATGAATGACTCGGCGTTCTCGGCGCGTTAGTCACCGGGGCGAAGCTCGCTCGTGAACGAGCCGCCCTCCGAGTGCATGCGAGTGGTCCGACTCAGAATTAGAAATCGCAGGGCCAAGAGCAGTTTTGTTTACTGAGCAAGCCGTTGTACTGCTCAGTTCTTCGACTTCGATCTTGCGATTTGCGTTTCAAGTAGAAGCAGGGAGCACAGTGCGCGCCAGCTGCATTTTAAAGCAACCTGGCGGCGCAGTCGCATGCCAGACGCGAAAATGCACGGCGCGTTTCTCTGTTTGCGGGCGCCTGTTTCCAATTAACTTATTTCCGCACTACCGCTGGTGCGTCCGCAGCGTACGTCTTTGTTTAAATTCGCGTCGGAAACAGGTGGCGAGGTGTTTTGCTCGCCGATCCGCATGCCTTACCCCGCGACATGCCAATTGTGTGAAAAAAATAGTACGACATACGCGGCAGCGGTATGACCTGTTGTCACAGCTGTGCCAGCGGCAAACGACCCCCCTGCGCGTGACTTTCTTCTAGATGTCGCAGCAACACAAACTAGCAGTTGGCGCCCTTGTTGGGCAACTTGAGGCAACTTTTTTTTCAGAACGAAAACAAAATCAAGCTGTTTGGGAAACAAAGCGCTCGCGCCCGTAAACGTCACTCGCACACGCTCGAAAGGTTTCCGTTGAGGCGAGCGTTGCCACCGTAGTTGGGTACGATCGTGTCCCTTTTCACCGCAAATTACCGCTTTACTCGAGAGCTTTCTGTAAACGGTGATCGTGATTTTTCTACCGCGCCCGTTTCAGCAAATGCTGGTGTGGGACCCTCACGCCGCACTGGTCACGTACTGCTACAATATGCAACGTGAGTTTTGTTACTCCACCGCCAAGTGAAGTACTTTGCCCTGTAATTCGCGCTCAGCCAAACCTGGCATCAGGCCACCCTGTATTAATCTCTCGCCCTCAAATTGTCTGCGGCACTTTGATGTGTCGCCGCAGGAAATAAGTCGGTTTTCTTTGAAAAGCTTATCCCACTCTTTTACATTTTTAAAACGATTGTGCAATTAGCACCGAACCATCTTGTCACATCGGTCTCCTGCGTAAATTGCTCTTTGCTGCCCAGCAGAGAATCCACAAGTTTTGTGGAAACAATTCTCGCTGCAGGCCGATTTAAGTTCCAATCCATGTGCGCTCACCAGCTAGCAAGTCTCTGTTCAGAGCCAGTGACGTTTCCGCTCGTTTCGTGGCTGCATCGCTTGGCTAAGTTCTCGGATGATTCATTGAGAGGTGCGAAAATCGTGATCAGACAAATCGCTTCAAACATGATTTGCGAAAAGAAACATTTCAAGCCAGAAGGAGACTTTCGCGAAAATCCCACTTTAGACAAGAACACGTGCGCCGCAGCCGTGCGGTCTAAGCGGTCGGAACGCGTCGCGATTCGGTTGCACAAATTTGCTCACTTGAGTGCTTGCCTGTTGCGAATCTGCCGCTTACATTTTTCTCTTCTCAGCGTTACTGAGGCAAGAGGTGTGCGGTCTGCCAGATATTCTAACGCTGCAATTATATTCCCACTTATTTCGGTACCTACTTTCTTCGTCTCGCGTTCGCGGCGAAGTCACGGGTTTCTCCGCAGTCCAGGTCAAGACGCGTGGGAGCACTCGCACTCAGGCTTGCTTCTTGTGTGGTCCAGCTGCAAAACTGCTTTTTCTCGAGAACGCCTTGTTTACTCGCACGAGGGCTTGCAACTAGCTTTCTTCTGGGCCACTCATAACACACATTTTTACCGTCGGTTAAGGGGAAGTGCCCCGCTACGAGCCCTTATCAACAAAAAAGACCAACAAAAAGGCCTGTCTCTGAAAATAACTTCTGACAACACGCGGAGGACGTTGCTGGTGAAACCCCATTGCTCTTTTCCGTTTGCGGTTCTGGCTGGTGTGTTGCTCGTTGTTGATTGACTGCAGAAGAAAATTTTGTGTGGGGAAACCCACAAGCCATTGCTGCTCGCTTTGTTTGCGTTGCGTAAGAAAAGCTTCGGATACTATTTACACTGGTGACGGGTAAGGTTGCGTTTGGATCGATGCGTCAAGATCATCCTCTGACGGCTTTGGCGAATCTGGCTGCCACATAGTTGCTCGTGCTTACCATGTGTAAACGTCCGTCCCTTTCTTCCATTGCCTTTCCCTCAAACTTTTGCAAACGGTCAAACAAGCTACACATCAACTTCAGTAGGGCGCTGTTGCTGCGAAAGAACGATTTTATTCACTGCTGCAGCTCGCATTTTAGTGTGACACAACAGCAAATCAATGTCACCAAACCGCTGCAAATACGTGTTTCGTAACTGTGGAAACGTGGATTCGCACACATGTTTTACAAGCAATGCCACGTCCCTTTTTTGACTGTTTGTGAGTTCGTCGGCGCTTCACGCTGTGCTTTTGCTCAGGCTGCCATCGTGACTGTTTTCAACCTGGTGTCAGTGCTTTGCATCTTTCCTGCTGTCCTAAGCATCGATTTGAAAAGGAGGAAAAACAACAAGTACGATGTCCTCTGCTGCTTCAAAAGGTTAGCTTCACCCAACATTGAATGCAGTTGCTTATGCTTGTTGCTGTTTTCGTAAGGGCTACAGTAACTTCGTTGATTTGAGTCACGGTGAGAATTCATCCGATCACTGCCGTCGACTAAGGCCAAACAATGTAACTGTCAGGTTTGATTTATAGAAAAAAGGTAGTGCAGCAGGTATTGGTCGTCAAAAAATTTGTTTCCGTACAGTATTGCTTCCTTATAGGCGAAAGCCATCGCCTCTTCAAAATGTTCCAAATTATTCCGAAATAATGAGATTCGTGCGATTGATTTACAAAACAAAAGAGCAGAAAAATATTGAAGTGCTTGTGCTTCACAAATGGCATACACCAGATTTTGATCTTATGTTGTAGGAGGTGTGGTGTTGTGCATGCGATTTATTTTTGAGCGCAAGTTTTTGCCATTATCGGCCTCATCACTAACCTTCCATGTTGAAGTGCTTACCCAAGTCGTTCTTGTTGTGTGCGCTGCACTTAAAAGCCGTTTCTTGTGCTTGGTTCCGGGCGAAACCTTTCATCTTCAGTCTAAACACACCGCAAGAACCGCTCACAAGGTTTTCTGTTGAGGTTATCACTTTCGCCCTGAACGGCGAACGCGCTCTGGCAATTACCGCGTTTCTTTGATTGTTTGCATTCGCAGGGTTGGTTACACTTCTCCACTTGTGTTTTAGCTCCAATACAAGCGAAGTGATTGATTTTCGCGAACAGAACCCGATACCTGTGCTGCACTGTCACTGTCATCATCAACATCACCCACCCACGCGCAACGTCCACTTGCCGACGTCGAATCACACCGACATCGATGTCGAATCGCAAATGACAGAAAATGGCGGCGCCGCTATCACCATGCGGCACACTATTCAGGTAAGGTCTACTGTACAAGATATCTTCAGGGTGTTTGTTGTCAAACACGTTTCCGCATCTTGTTATTTGTTTTCACGTCGGGCACGATCTGGATGGGATTTTACCGCCCACCTTGTAGAATCACAGGGAAAATATTTTCTCAAGCATCGAATTGTTTCGTTTGGTGGTTTGTTGTCAGTGAACAACTATGGCGTTGAAAATGACGACGTTACCATCGTGAACAGAAACCTTACGATGTCCGTCAGAGCTATTAACTTTCTTCAAGCCTGAAAAATTTCGCAACTTTTCATTGAAAAGGAATATCAAGAGGAAAAAAGTCCATCGACTATTTCATGAACCCCAATATCACTCAAAACATGTCAAAATTTACGAAAAGTTGACGAAAACCTCTCTTTACTGTTTTGGCTTTTAAGTAGGAAGTAGGCAGGCCCCAGTGGGTCCCACTGTGGCTACGCTTATGGCTGTCAGACAGTGATGCGTCTTACGCTGTTTTGGTGATGTTTACTATGTTTTTCTTCCAGGCTTACGCGAACCATTCGTACACCACTGTCCTTGCTCCACCAGTGGATACAACATTCAATGGCAGCGGAATTGCACAAGCTCACGGACGTCACTTCGGCGTTGAACCAACAGGCTACACCCCTTCCCGTACTCCACCACCTGTCTATACTCCCCGCGACGGGGATTCCGCAAAAGGTCCCCCGCAGAAACCCAAGGTGGCCTTCGTTTGCAAACCTGAAATTCCTGAGCCGGTGCCTCCCGCTCATGGTCGTATCATGGTAAGAACGATATATATAATGGGTGGTAATACTGACTATGTGGTATGATCTGTTGTGTGGTCAATTATGACAGTAAGACCTTCATGCTGAAGAAGTCTGTGCAAGATCAAAGTCATGAACGCTACCGCTGGTCATCCATTTTGTTAGAATTTGTATGAAGTTCACATGTGAAAAATCAAATGTGCTATAAACAGCTGCAGGGAAAACATTGTGTCAGATTGTCCTGCGCCATTTTCACAGTGTGCAGTTAATAAGAAACGGACCTTGGCAAGGCTCTCGCAGGATGCAATTTGGCAGTAGTCGCTAGGTGGCGTGAAAGAGCAAGTGAGAACTGTAAATGCCTCGTGTTTGGCTGAGTGTTGTTCAGGTTGATAAACCTTTGACCTTCAAAAACCATTTCTGGTAACGGGTGCTTTTCAACGGAAAGCCAACAGATTTTCGTCCTGCGCCCAAAAACGTGTCGGAAACGCTGTTGACCACAGGCTGTTTTTTTCAGACGCACCGCTCAGCTGTCGCTCCGGTTTCAAGCGCGCGTGGTGCGAGAACCCCTGGCAGTACGCCGTCCACAAATCTGACCACGCCCATGGAAAGCGTGCGCAGCTCGACGCACAGCCTGGTGCCAAAGCGGAAAAAGCGCAACTCGTTCTGGTGCTGTGTTCGCTCCGGGAAACGCAACGGGGACTTTTACGCTCGCCTGACCGTGCTCCAATCCATCACCCTCAGCCAAATTGGCGAGAGATATTATGCCCCGTTGCTGACGAAAAATCCTGTGCGGGTGAGTTTCTTAATGAAGCAGTGCTGCGTTGTCAATGTCGCTCAAAGTGTATGTGGACCTAAGATTTGACAATGCTCTCTCTGCTGCTTTGGATTGCTGCAGTTGATCGCAAACTGCACTTAACCGCGTGTAGCGATGAGTCTGCCAGGCGCGCCGGCCATTTGTTAGACTTGCAGGGATTGTTCGGCAATCAGGCCGGCAACGTGGGACTGCAGCAGCACAAGCCAATACTTGGCAATCTAACACTGCGACTGTACTGGTTTTCCTTTTCCGTAGTGCACATAGCAGCAGTTTCAAGAACATCTTAACTAGTGATCGCTTCAAATTTTGTTAATATTTCTGCAGATTGTCGTCAGCGTGTTGTTCGTATTACTGCTGGGTGCGTCCGTCTACGGTTGCACAATTGTCAAGGACGGCCTGGACCTTGGCGACATTTTGCCCAAAGGAACTCGGGAGCACCAAGCGATCGTAGCCCAAACGTCCTACTTTTCTTTTCACAGCATGTACATTATAACGAAAGGTAAATTTTGCTTCGTGTCTTGATTTTTTAAGATAAACGCCGTGTTTTTCTAAGCGGAAGATTAAAAAAAAACGCCACAATCCGATCAGGATTTTTGAAAGCCCGAAATAGTGCAGTATCCAGTAAAATAAGTAATATTTCATTTGCAGTTAGATAAAAGTATGCATGTGTTTACATGATTAAATACGCGTATGTTAACAGGAAATGGTAAAATTGTGGCAAAATTTTTTCCGTTAACTTGCTTGTGGTATTTTGAAAGACGTTGAATGAAAAACTGATTGCGACAGTTGTGATTATTTGAGTGTTTTAAACGACTGCGATGCAATCAATTTAGTCTTTTATAGGACAATAGCGTTTCAGGACCTCTGAACAAATAGCCTATAATTCTCAATATTCGAAACTCACGCGTGTTGCTTTAATGGCAACCCTTTTACTCCACTTTGGCTACTGTTTTATCTATGTTCTGGGTCACTTTGAAAATAGAGCAATAAGGTTGTGTTTTGTTGTGGAGTGGATCCAGCAGGACCCTCTGAGATTGCTGAAAACCGTGGGTGTTGCGAGTCCTCCTGGGGCCTCCTCCATGCCCCCGCTACTCTCCCCAGAGGAAAAGCGGGTATGAAAATGAATGAAAGAAAAAGGGTGTGTCTGAGGGCCCGACCTTACCTCCACAGAATTCGACTACGCCTCTGAGCAACGCAACTTGTATCGAATGCACGAGCAGATCGCGAACATCAGCTACGTTATGAAGCAGACCGACGGAACGAACCCCAAGTTCTGGCTGCATTATTTCCGTGACTACCTGAAAAGTACGACCCCGGTTTTTCCGTCCAGATACGGATGTCATATTTTAAAATGTGTTTCCTCCTTGTGACTAAATACGACGTTTCGTCGAGAAATCTTTTCCTGTACTAATTTGTCAGCCAATTGGTGAAGTCGCTGTGTTTGCTATAACTGAATGTCGGAGAGCTTCTGAAATTGTGCAGTGTGCGCGCCTCCCACGTGATGCACGCCGCAGCCGTTTGCCAAAGCTGATTTGTCCGCACGTTTGAAGAAATGCCAATCGTTTTCGCGCAGGTTTACAAGACAGCTTTGATCGGGACTGGGCCCTGAACAACGTGAACGCGATGACCTGGACCACTGACGCTTCTGACAATACGGTTCTTGCTTACAAATTACTTGTGCAAACAGGAAAGGAAGACCAGCCCAGCGACCCCGGGCGCATTGGATGCTATCCAACTAATGGCCCTTGCAAGAGGGTATGTAGCGCTTGCGTAAGCTTTTATATGTTTTTTTTTTAATGTAATACAGTTTTCCATCAAAAAAATTGCGCGCGCTGGTTAATAGGAAAAAAAACATAACACCTTGAAATCTCTAAAAAACTGTTCACACGTTTCAAATTAAAGCTTCTGGATAGCCATTCATTGACATTGACATGCCAAGCCGCTCAGCAATCGACAAGCGCGCGTGACTGGCTTTTCGAAGTGTAATAGAATCTGGTTGATGTTAATTTCGCATGACGTCAGATTAAAGTGGCAGTTGATCTTGCAACAGGTCAACCGCGTCCGCCTCGTATCGGACGAAGGACTGATACCAACGGACGCATTTTACAACTATTTGTCCGTTTGGGTATCAAACGACCCCATGGGATACGCGGCATCTCAAGCCCAGATGAAACCCAAACCTCCGAGTTACGAGCACAACCGAGCGGACGCTAACTTGATCATTCCGCGTGCTTCAGCCATCACCTACAGTCAGATGCCCTACTATCTGAATGGTATGTATGCGCCACCGCACTCCACCTGTCTAATTTACTTGCCGTATTTTCAAATTTTCTGCCATTTTTTGAAACAATTCGTGGCACTGATCCGCCACCATCTGAGTACCTCGAACTGCTCTTGTGAAGTCGCTCCTCGCCTTTCTTGACTTTGACCTTAACTGTAAGTGCGCCGACGCACGTTTCAGCGCCTGGCGCCGAACATCGCTCTAAATGTGACGTAACAATGTGACAATCAACTACTTTTCTTCCGTAATCGCGTGCTGATGGGTGGCTTCGCGGAGTAGAAGTCTTAAAAAAACGCACTATGTGGGCACAACGGGAGAATTGGTAGTCAAATCTTGTACTGATCAATAAAGGCCTTGTCAGCTTGTACTCCAAATCCTTGTAAAGACTGAGCGACACTTATGCTACAAGGTCTTAAAGCTACTTTTGCTTGAAGAAATGTCACTTGCCACAGTGTTGCTGGCAAGTTCGCGGAAAAAAATAGATTTTCTTTGACATATTTGACCTGCTTTCGAGTTCACTGCTCTTTCGAAAGACACCGAACTGATCAGCACGTCTTTTGCAGGCATGCGAGAAAACGAGGACTTCGTGAGCGTCATCCGTTCGGTGAGGAGCATATGCAACACCATGTCCGCTGAGACTGACATCGACGCATTTCCAACCGGCTACCCTTTCACTTTCTGGCAGCAGTACATCGACCTGCGCTTCTGGCTTTTTGTGTCGTTGGCCGCTGTGATTGGAGCGGTTTTCATTGTTCTGTCTGTTGTCTTGTTCAATCCATGGGCGTCTGCTGTCATGGTGAGTACTGCCATTGGTAGCTCGTATTAACTTTAAATGTTGATTACTCATGTCAAACAAAAAAACAAGTGGCTTTTGCAACCAAAAGAAAGCCAGGAGTTTTTAAGTGCAAGAGTTCTAAAGAGTTTGGTCTACAATTTTAGTGAGGTTTTCAACGTCTGCTGTGCAGCAGCGTCGTGCTCAAAAAGTACTTGCCTTTGAAAAGTAATGCCTAATTTATTGTATATCTGAAAAGCTTTGAAATAGCTGGATTTGGTTAGATGTATTCCAACATTTCACGTTCTAGTTAACCTATGAAAACAGTACCGGCTTCATAAATGCGATCTTGTCTTTTGTTGTCACAAATGTTTTTCTCGTACCCACGCCACTCACATCCATTCCGGGTATCGCTGGCGCTATATTTAAGACAGGAACATCCTTCTTCCTGATTGGCGCCTTGCCAAACGCACAATCATCGTATCGCTTTGATCGATATACAGACATTCTTCCTGATCATGATCACGACGGAATTGCTGGGATTCATGGGTTGGTCTGGAATCAAACTTAGTGCGGTGCCAGCCGTCATCCTGGTAGCGTCAATCGGACTCGGCGTCGAGTTCACTGTTCACATCACCTTTGCCTTCATATCGTCGTGCGGCAGCAGGTGGGCCAGCATGCATATGCTTGATTTCGAATTTGCTTCCTTAAAGTCTATCCTTCGTCTGTGTTTATTTCTATGCGTCGTCTTTTTTGTCTTAAAAATATTCCACGTGATCAAAAACGTGGGAGAGTTTGCTTTCAGTTGAGCTGGCAGTATAACAGTGAGACATGCGTGCAAGTACTGTATTAACTTCCTAAGAGGGCGGTTTCGGGCTCTGTCAATAACTTTGCTATATGATAGTGCGAAAAGTTATTTCTGCGCAGCAAAGATTTTCCTATTTTGTTCATACAGACGTGAACGTGTAGCACGAAGTCTGGGCCACATGTTGGGCCCAGTATTCGACGGATCGGTTTCTACCCTTCTCGGGGTGGTGATGTTGGCTGGATCCGAGTTCGAGTTCATTGTCAAGTAAGCATGTTTTAGCTCTGAAGCTGAAAATATTGCTTCGAAGCATCTTTGCTCTGATATCAGCAACATTCTTAAGGTCTTTTATAGATCATAGGGAACAACGTTGTGTGGGAAACTTTTCGAGTGAGCTTGTTTTGTAATAATTCGTCGCATATTTCTGGAGCTTGTCTGGTGATAGGCGTAACAATATAAATCACATGAGAAGGCAAGAGTTTACTTTTTGGTGATGACTCTACTACTTTAAGCTGTTGAAAGGTTGTAATTATTCTTCGTGTCTTGTGAACTAGTACACAGACATTCTAAAAGAACGCATAAAAAGGTTAAGAATCAGATAACAACCTCCAAACAGTTAGCGGCAACCCTTTTTGTGTTACAGCTCACGGACCGCAAGGTGAATAGTGTTTGATCCTAAACACTTGGGTTTAAGACGACGCTTGTCAGTTCTACGGTTGAATGTCTGCGTATTCGTGCCTATCACTCATTGCTACATACCGTTACTTGAAAAAACTTTTTTCTGAAGCATCAGTATGCGCTGGTCGATCTGGCCATTAAAAATTTTGTTTTTGATTACATATCAAGACGTTTTTGTCCTAACCGTGTCTTTCCATGCAGCACCAGTAGATATAATCAAGGACGCAGCTTCTGTAGCATTTTTAGGTCATATTGATTTAGCAAACTCAGTTGCGCTGTGCTAGGCCAAACACCCTGGGTAACTTAATCGTCATGTATTGTTACAGATACTTCTTCAACGTGCTTGCGTTTCTGATACTTTTGGGAGTGCTCAATGGTCTGGTTCTGCTTCCCGTCGTACTTTCCTTCATTGGTCCTAGGGCGGAGGTGGAGCCCACAGGTGGTGGTACCCGGCTAAAAACCCCCACCCCTCCGCCTACGCCGCCAGGAGAACTGGAGTGCGGTTGCATTCACTGTACGCATCAACAAGTCCGATATAACGCAAATACGAACAACAGTGTGTGCCAGTGTATCAGGTGGGCTAAATATCTTTGTTGCGAATACGTTTGTGTTTTGCATGTCAAGTTTGACAGCGAGCAGTCCAACGCTGATAGAATATTGCGTGGCTGTCAGTAGATTTAGGTTGACAATAGCCATGTGGTGCTTCGACTAAACTCCTCTATCATGGTTCTCCTTCAGTATGATGGTGCATGAATTAAGAGTAACCAAAAATCTTGTCCCTCAGCCATGTTTATTTTTCAGATTGAACAGTTGTGAAGTTTAAGCACCGTGTTTCTTTGCAAAATGAAGACCAAACTTCTTTGAACACTCTGGTGGTGTAAACAAAGTGATTAAGAACTGTCCTTAATCGTTGCAGGTGTGTCCAGTACCGTCGATACTACGCTCGCTCAGGGCGCGCAAGTGCGTCCTCGCATGACGACCACCACGCCTGGCACTCGACGCCAAGACTCAGATTCCCGCGTGACGTCACGAGTCACCGAAGCCGTGGATACGGCGCCTCGAATTACTGCCAAGATGCTGGCCCGTACAGGACCAACCTGCACCAACGGCGCGCACCGGGGACTAGCCGCATGCGCGGGGCGCCGTTACACTACCACCCCCACGCCATACCCCCGATATGCGAAGAGGAGGAGAGGGGGAGCAACGTGTGCATAAACCCCCGTTCTGAATTCGTCATATACACAACAGGGGATGACTCATCAGCCAACCTACGGCAGCCACACATCCCGCACTGTGAGGTAATTTACTTATTTTAAGAAGTCATTGCATTTTTTTAAACCGGCGCAGCCTACGTTTCGTGGAAGGACCGCAAAACCATTAATAGGTCCGCGAAATACCCGGGATTGTTTCCGCATGGAGGAAATTTTTAACTTTTGCTTTGCAGTCAAACGAAAGCCGATCGTCTTTCAAGCCGATCCGTCCGGAGACGGATTCGGACGCGGTCCGGCCTGCGGCGCACGTCAGCCGGATGAACATGACGATGGTGGACAGCCAGACGTCCGAGCACATTGCCACCCTTAGTTCATCGCTGACCCTTCACACGCGAGGTCGACCCACGGTGAGTGTCCGTGACGGCGAAACGTGCGATGCGCGTCGTTTTGCGGCTCAACAGAATGTGCGCGAGACTGCAACCCGAGCAAATCGATCTGATCTCGCCTCAGATTGGCATCAGGGTCCTGATTTGGGCAATGATTTTCCCGGAAAAGTTTGCAGGAAGCTGCTGCGTGCCCTATCACCATTTTTGACGGTACTGAAAAGCGATTGATCGAATATTGAGCAAACTCACAATCCGCTTCTTCGAAATGTTAATGTAAACCTGTTGAAAGCAGAAGTCTCTCGTTTCCCGCCTTTTTTCGCTGCATGACAGTGGCGTTCGTTTCTTCCGATCAACGCTGTCAATCAGCACACGTCAGCAATACACCCATGCGCTGATCCCACTTGAAAGCCTTCAGCAATGGCAGCCTTTCATCAAGTAAACCGTTGGGATTATTACTTTCGTCCATTTGTTGAACTGAGATAAGGATGTCTGGGTTCACGGGTTTGCTTAAAAAATGCTTTGGTCAAAGCGTCAGTCAGGTGGGCGTGAACTCCAGAGACCATTTCTTGATACTAAGTCGATCACATAATTGGTCCAGCTTCACCTGACGGGGCGACAGTCCTTGATATTTAAACTCGCGGTTCACGATATAGACATGTCTTTAACTGTTGCTAAATTTTGCCTCACGAGAAGGACAAAATTAAATTGTTCTGAAAGTCTTTCGGTTTGAGAAAATGTTTCTGACAAAACTCAGTTCATAATGAAACTTACTGTATTGTCTCGGTGATTAAATTTAGAAGGTCACTTTGCTAAGTCAATATTTTACCTGCACAATTCAATGGTTACTGTTGCGGTTTTCACAGAGAGTCGTCTCGTTCATGGATCCGGGCCCAACGTCGTCTTCGAACCCGGGGTTACACTCCGAATATGTATGGCACCCTCACGGCGTAAGCGAACCCTCGACACATTACCTTGCTCACCCCTCGCCGCGAAGATTTGACATCTCAGCTTTGAACGATATCGAAACTGCGAAGGGAGGGCAGATGCAGGGCTCTTCCGCGTTCCGCTACTGACTTGCTCGCAGTTTGGACGCAGTGTACGTTTATTTATTTCGGCAGCTTTGCCACTGATTGCTCGCCCTCCAGAATTAGCGGCCGGTAACGCGTACGGTGGATCAAACATATCTTAAAGGGCTCTTTCGAGAACGCAAAGATCTTTTCGTAAGCAGCTTCCGTACATATGCAGACAAAATGTCGGTACGTTTCTCGAAATGCCGCTGATCCAACGCATCCTCTGCGTCCTGGACCCCCTCACTTTTGCAAACTGAGCGATCAGCATCGGGCAACTTGCTCCAAACGCAACCGTCTTTCGCGATGAGTCGCTTTGCCCGCGCAAGGTTTGCTGTCATTCTTCAAGCCCGTCCCGGGTCGCTTTCGAACCCCCCAAAATCTTTCAAGGTGTATTTTTGTTCGCTGTTCGGCCCGCTTGCATTGTCCGGCAGCAGTGTCGTCGATTTGCGCTTTCCACTGCGCGGTTTCCGCGAGCCTTCCGGTCAAATCGCTATCGATTTTTTTCCTTTCACGTCCGTCGCGTCGATCGCCGGGGTCGTCCAGTGTCGCAGCCTTGCTTGAGTTACCTAAGCCTTTTTGTAAATTATTGAAACGATGAGCCATTTACTATCACGCGCATTGCTACATTCGCCCGCTTTGAACCTGCCTTGCCCGCAAATGCCATTTCGTGAACATGCACGCGTCAATTACGTCCTAAACCTGAATCTGCTGCCAGCCGTTGAGCAATCATCTCTTGTGCCATGAACGTAGCCGTTTTGCACTGGCGCCGAAAGCCCGGGTAGGTGTCGCGTGTCTGGGGTGTGGTGGCGAATGACTCCCTTGTGCAGTGCGCTCGAAACGCTTCTCAGCTTTCGGCCTTTCAACTTCGGGCGAAGAAAAAATCATTTTGTTGATCAATCACTCATGCACTCCTACGCGATTGTCATCGATGTTGCGACTTATTGCTTGTAAAAAATGTCCCCGTTGCAAATTTCAACTGTCGCGTCAAGCGTTAACGTATTTGTGATGTTACGAGAAAGTATGCATCGTCAGCTCTTTCTGTGTTTTTTGAAAGCTGCTAAATAGTTTTACTGAATAGTTTTCTGCGCAAACCAGATAGTTTACCCGCACACAAAAAACGCTGTCAAGTGAAAAAACGTTTTTAGGATAGATGGCTGCGAATAAATGAGAAAATGTCTAAATTTTTCTTTCACTACAGCGTCAAGTCCTGTAGTTGAAGCTGTACCTCTGATTTCAGCAACAAGTTCATCTATTTCCTGCCGATTAACATGCGCTGGCATTTCTTACCCGCTGCCCCTTGCTTTAGTCCGGTTAGCATTTCCTGCCGTTTCAAAATAACGTCTGTGCATTTCCGCTAGTGTTTCTCTTTGCATTTTAAAGCTAAACTATTTTTTACATCAAATAAAGGTTTTCTTTCCAAAAGCGATTTAATGCCCTTGTTTTGTTTTGGTGCGAGTAGATCTCGTTTCGCGCATTGGGTTGCTTCTTGTAGAAGAACGATTTGCCATTTTCAATATTTCCGCCTTTTGCTGACAGGGACATCCGTGCGTCGATTTTTGATCGTATTTATTTGATGTGAACGTTGCCTGCTCTGACTTGCGCAGTATATCGCCTTCTTCACCATCACTTGTTTTCAACAGCAGTTTTTTGTTTTGCCCGATTTTCTTGATGTTCATTTGTTTCATCTTGAAATATAATATGGTTATTGGTTACTTATCGGCCAAATATACCTCATGTTTCGTTCGATCTCCTGTTCTTCCGTCTGCCTAGTCGAAGCTAATAGGGATGTCATGCGACGTGAGCACTAGCAAAAATGTGGTTTAAATCTTACACGACCCCTATCCCAGCCCCGTAGCCACGGGGGCTATTCGGGGGCAGTGCACCCTCAAATTTTTTTGTTTCCCCAAATTTTGTTGTACCCAGAAAATTGTTTTTTAAACATTTCATAAAAACAAAATTTTTTCCCTCCTAAAAATGCATATCCCCCCAAACCTTAAAACCTGGCTACGGGGCCTGACCTATCCGATCAGTAGAAAAGTAGTGCGATAGCCGTTTTTATAAGCCGCAACTGCTAGCCTAGGATCAGCAGGGTTGTCCATGGGACATATTTATCTGTCCCATCCCATAGCAATTTATGCCTGTCCCATCCCAAGGGACGTTTTCCATGGGATTCCCATAGGAATGACATTCCCATGGACAAGCCAGGGTTGTCCATGGGACATATTTATCTGTCCCATGCCATAGCAATTTATGCCTGTCCTATCCCATGGGACGTTTCCCATGAGATTCCCATAGGAATCCCATTCCCATGGACAAACCTGAGGATCAGTGTTCCCTCTAAGAAAATTCTACACTGAGCAAATGTTTGTTTTGTTGCGCACGAAGCGCATGGAATTGCGCAACCATGCAGGCACATAAACAGTGAAGCGTTCCCAACGTTGAAAAGGTTATGCGATATATATATGTATATACTGTATAAAATTTTGAATGTTGGAAGTGGCGAGAATGAGAGAGCACTGCGCAAATTGGTGTTATTGCGCATCTTAGAGGGAACACTGCCTAGGTTGTATCTGGAAGGGTGTAGCGATTTCACGATACTCAGTTGTGCCTAATCGTCTGGCTGTTGGTCAACTAGCAATGAAATATTAACCAAATGACGAAAACAAACAGCAATTATCAATAAGGTGCAAATGGAAATAGAATCACCGAATTATAGTAGAACACATCAATTGGGTTTATCAGAGTTGTCAGTTGGAGTCCACAAAACCGCGAATCGCGTTGGTCGCACGTGCATGTCACCCTTCAGTAGAAGTGTAGAACACATCGATTTTAATTAATTTATAAGAAGTGTGGCTTACAGCGCGATTTGATGCCTTGTTTAAGTTGCTTAACGTTAATAAGATAAATTGCTAGGTACGATATCTATATTGCAAGGTATGGTAGCCAAATATTTTTCTTGCACAGTTCTGCTCTTTAAAATTGCTACAAATCTTTAGCTACTTGGCATCATGCATGCAGCCCCAGCCCTAGCCAAATCTTCATTGCTATCCTTTTACAGTAGCAAAAAATGTTTGGCCAAAATTGGTGTAGCCTACTTCGCAAAATGACATACAATTTATTTTTAGTGCTGATGGGTGGAGGATGTATCCTTTCAATCTTCCCTTGTCAGCCCCTGCATCCTGTTGGGTACCCTTTCGATTGTCCAAACATCATGTGTCTAATACCCTTTCCCAACATCAATGACACTCCCAAGCAGAATTATCTAAGCCAACTAGAGAATATTTCAAGATATTCAAAAGAAAAAGAACCAGAAGTCTTTCTGAATGCATACCCACATACCAAACTAGCCTACAACGGGATTTCTGCATACCTAATCATCTGGTGACCGGGACCGTAACTAAGGGCAGTGCTTTGCCCCCCTAGAAAGCTTTCTCCCCCCTGAAAAAATGTCTCGGACATATTGTATGCATAACCATTGTTTTCGTACATGCTATTGATGAAAAATTTGGATCTCCCACAGAAAATTCTTCGTTCCCCCTGATGTTCCAAGCTGGCTACAGGTCTGTTGGTGACTGTTGCTTTGTGCCTTCTGTCAATTATGCGACTCAGTTCAGTCTTTTTACAATCAAATTTTTCAGGTTTCACATCAAATCTTATTAGGCGAAATTAATGTCAAAAGTTTTAATCTGGAGTTATACATGCATAACGCCACGAAAGTATATTTGAGATTAAACAGAAATCAAAATGAAAAACGGTGAATTGGCAAATAGTACCACGTTTCACCTGAAATAAGACGAAAAGAATGTCCAGCAAAACTAGGTGTTACGTAGGCTCATTGGTTGTGGCAGGGGCGGATTAAGGTTGTATGGGGCCCCTGGCTGAAATCTAGAAAGGGGCTCTTTTGTCTCTCTCTATATATATATCTATAAAACTGAATCAACGAACTGAAATATTTGTATTATTGAAACAAATGAAGCTTGAGCAAAAAAACGAATCATTAACTAGTATCGAAATCACAATATGGACGAAACTCATGGATTTAGCAAACAATATAATGTATGTATAAATGAAATAATAAGTACTTTCTACGATGGGTGTAAGCAAGGAATCGATCAGCAAATTTTTAATAGGAAATCGATTTCACGTAAATTACGCATCCTCAGTCCTGAAAATTGCAAGCAAAGCTTACCGGTGAAAGGTTGAAAGGCTGAAGTAACAGCAGAGAAAAAACAAACTCGAGACTACAATCAAAATTTCGTAACACAAACTCATAAATCATAACATCTTAGCAAACTGACTGACGTCAAGAATGCTAGTGGCGACAAAAAAACTGACTCATGAAATAAGTGTTTACTCAAAAATTAAAAAGACGTTTACTCAAATAAANAAA
>JGI24158J21664_10001155_pt1 | contig 28570 bp, 18 predicted proteins | sample Ectturendosymbi3_FD_21664 | JGI IMG/M metagenome (IMG submission 21664) | reverse complement strand
TACTGCACACATTGCTAAGCAAAAATTAAGCAACAAAGAGTTTTCTACTTTGTTGAAGACCGAACCGAATGAATTGCGTTGTGCAAATGCTGGCAATGACTGATCGCGGTTACAGTCCTGTGCATGGATTTACCGTAGTGGTCGCTTTGCAATATTGAAGCAAAAACAAATCATAGGAAGTTTATGCAGTATAGTCTATCTGCAAGAACGATTTCACAATATCGCACACAAAACAAGTATGGCGTGCAAATGCAACACAGGACTGTAAATAACTCCTTTTGAGAAACGTTTAAGGATGGTTTCTGCGTAGGCTAAGATGAAATGAATTTTTCTGAAGTGCTTCCTTCGAGATCGGTGCGTGACTTACGGGAGGCTTCACTTTTTTGTTGTGATCTGTGCGCAGTAAACACCGAACCGTAGACCACAAAAATGAAACAATCAGAGTGGACTTTTGAGGTCCACAACTGCTTATGTTTTTGACGGAGTTTACGGCGTTTCAACAAACTGTTGCAACTACCGAATGGTAACAAGTCAACGACACTCAACGAAAAACACTCACTGGTCTGCAAAATAAAACAAAATATCTCACTATAGAACACAAATGAATCACTGAAATTGTTGGGTCACATGAAATATTTTTCGAATAGAAGTCAATCAAGATATAACACATACAATTCAACAATCGATTAGCTGACTTCCTGTAATTTCAAGAACCGCTTTGTGCCGGTTGGATACCACCACTGGTTCCAGCTAACTGTATCTGTCGAAAACGAAAGTATTAACATCTTAAGCCAAGCTTCCCCCCACCTAAATGTTTACTTAGCTTGGCATTTTCCCATGGAGAGGAAAAATGCTCAGTTATGGCGTAAACAGGCATTCCACTACCAGTGCAACTTTTTTCTGGAATTATCATTTCACTTATATCCAGATTATCTTCATCTTGCCACTCTGCACTTTTCACATTCACCGCATTTGCGATGATTACCATCATTTCCTGCTGACGACGCGCACCCAGTAAGAATTTCAGACACATGTTACTTCAGCATCTTGATGAAATCGAATAGTCATCTGCAAGCAGCGCACAACCTGTCTCCGGGACACCGGAGGGGGGTAGGGAATGGGGGACTTTAAAAAATTTGAGGGCAATGAAAACTTATAAAAAAATAAATGTACATGTTTTTCCCAAAACCTTTGTTGTAGTAATGATGCACAATTGTAAAGCTATATTTTGAAGGGTGTCCGTTCAAAACAGACCATTCACAACAGACCACTCAAAACAGACCACGTTCATAACAGACCCATTCATAACAGACTACGTTCATAACAGACCACGTTCATAACAGACCTGTTCATAACAGACTTGTTCATAACAGACTGCGTTCATAACAGACCCGTTCATAACAGACTGCGTTCATAACAGACCCGTTCATAACAGACCCGTTCATAACATACCCGTTCATAACAGACCCGTTCATAACAGACCCGTTCATAACAGACCCGTTCATAACAGACCACATTCATAACAGACTCTCTTCGTACTTACGGCCGGACAGGGCAAAGGGTGTTAGGCAGAACGTTTTGAGCTTTTAGCGTCCACACTGCAATAGACATTAAGGAGGGGTCCGTAATGTCTATTGCAGGAGGGGTCCGTAATGTCTATTGGAGTGTGGATTAAAGAGGGGTCCGTAATGTCTATTGCAGTGTGGACGCTAAAAGTCTATCTATCACCTCCAGATAGAGATGGAAGGAAAGATGAAGCCCGCTTTCAATTTCAGGTATTCCAGAGCTAGCCCAAATTGATTTGCCAGAAATTGAGAATAAAACTGTGCAATGCTTGCCAAACAGCTAAAAAAATCCTGCACAGAATCGGGCGTCGAAATCTAAAAGTTTTTGGTCCAGTGGATGGAGTGGGGAGTCAAAAAATTTTATCGAATGAGCTTTGGCTACATTGACAGTACAACAATATAGTTAGCCATTAGCTGTAAATCAAACAATGATTGACCGACTATCGGAAATATACTACAAAAACAATTAAACCATCAGCAGTATCGACAAAAATTTCCTCATTGGTTGCAACAACAAACTATTGTAAATGGAATAGAAACATATTGGCCTCCACACCTTTCCTTTCTGGGATGACTGCCTGTAGCATGTGTATCAAAACGACTCGTGTCACATCACAAAACTACTGGCTCCACCCCTTCCGCTTGTAACAATTTGTCACAAATCTGGTGACCCCTCCCCCCGTTAGGGTGTGACGTCATTTATGGACGACCCCTTCGGCCTGCCGCCAATTGCCGTCACCAAGATCAAATAAAAAAGGTCAGTCGACTTGCAACATGAACATGTCAGACTAGAGATGTAGCGCGATTAAGCTTGCCTAAATGGGCGGATAAAACTAGCGGAATTTATTGAATGGATTTTGGTTGATGGACCCCCTAAAACACATTCATGGACCCTTAAAGAGGTTCACAGACCCCAGGTTGATAACCCGTGGTCTAGCGGTATCTCAACCTTTTGGCCAAAAGAGACCGGTTGGAATCTTTCATGGCGCGGACCTCATTGTGTTTAACAAGACCAGTCATACATTTATTTTATCCAAGCAGAAGTATATTTCTGGATCACGAAAGACATGTAATGCTCTAGACCAGAGATCCACAGTCTGCGACCTTCAGTAAAAACTTACGCAGATACGGCCGTGAAGACGTAATTTATAAGTTATGGCAGCCGTGCATTAATAAAAACTTTTTGTCTTCTGTATGCGGATACTTACTAGAAATAAAAATATCTTGAACTCACTGGCGGTCGTAATTTATAAGACTACACTTAATGCGGCCGGCAATAGCGAAAACGTTGTGCACCCGTGCTCAAGACGGTTAACAAACCAAACTCTGATGTGATTCACAGGCGCAACAGTTTCCTTGCGTAACTACTTCTTTGCTGAAATATTCTTGCCCACAAAACTGCACAAGCCATTCTTTAAGTAAAAGCAAATGACCGAGTGAGTAGAAATCTTACAGCGAATTTCTGCATAAATAAGCAAGCATACTTCAGATCAAACAAAAATGCACTAAAATGTCTCTTAAAATTTAAATTCTTTCAAACCGTGAAACCTCTCGTTGTAACGCATTGCTCAAAGACCTCAGTTTCCAAGGAGACGAGGGAAGGAACCGTTCCATAGCTATGGCTTATCAAAATATGACGGAAGTAAAAAACTTGTGTATGCATAATTCTCACATTGTAGACATGGGCGTCGGAAGGATTTTTTCCAGGGGGGGCCATCAGGGGTTTTTCCAAAATTTTTCTAGGGGGTCCAAAAGTGGTGAAATATGTTTTTTCCCACTCGAAACTAAGAAAACAACCCTTTTTTGCTGAAATTTTCGAAATTTTCTTTTTTGCTGAAATTTCCAAACTTCAGGGGGGGGGACAATGCCCCGTGCCACCCCTTCCGACGCCCATGATTGCAGATTAGCACTTTCACCACCAGCCATCGTTGAGAGATTCGAAACAGAAGATCGCGTTTATTTTCAGGCGTAGAGTGCACATAACTTTGTGAAACTCCGACAAAATCGAACAGAATGGAGACTGTGGGACAAGCGTGTGCACGAGTTAATTTCCTGGCACTGGCAGTACGGCCATGGCGCGAACGCCAGTTGCATCTGAACGTGTTTTTGCTGGTAATTTTGTTTGCATTTTTTCCATGCAATACTGCACAGCTAGTTAACACAAATTAAAAGAAGCTTGAAATTCTTGCAGTGTCCAAAATCAATAATTTCTTGCGTTATGTTTTATCTTAGCTTCACCGATATAAATTGCGTGGAAAATGCTATTTTGGTGATTTTTGAAAATGACGTGTTGACTTAAGCTTGTTGTCGGATGGCTAGGATACAGAAACATTTTCTCTAAAAATTTTGATTTTAATTGGGTCTGCAACTTCTATTTCTGACAAATTAATTAATCCCAGTCTTTAAAACGTTCTAAATGCCCTGCATCCTGCTTTTTACAGATTATTCCTCAGACAACTACACTTCTCCCATAATCCAATATTTGCCAATGTGTCAGCGACAGCAGCAAGTAATTTCGCAATTGTCTAATGAAACAATTTCCAGATTGCTTCGTCTCGCACGTAGCTAATTCTGCCGATTACTTCGCCTCGTCGCGCCTCTGATTTGTCTGCAAAACACACAATTGCGCTTTGACGATAAAAGAAAGCCGCCTGCCCGTCTCGTTAACTGCTGCCACGCTCGATATGTGGCTTCTCTCGTGATCATCAAAAGCAGCCTGGATATTTGCAAGCTGGAAACTGGCAAGATGTCCGAGATCAAACGAGTAAGGACGGGATGTTGCTTTTCTGCGTCAAAACCACAAGGAGCGCAAATCCACAGTGCACAAACATATTGTCGAGGGCGCCAGCGAAAAAGCTTTCGGCGATTTCAGTTCTCTCCTATTTCTCGATGACTTCAACCAACTTCTCCGCCGAGACGCCCAAAAAAGTTGGGCAAACTTCCGCACCACCATTCTGTTCAATTCATTCAGTTGTTCTTGTGAAAACGTAGCACCAGCGTTTGAAACACTGAACACGTTGCACCTGGACGTTCTCGGTCTTCGTCAACGAATAAAACTAAACTACCCTGCGCGAGACCTTCGAGGTTTCCACTGTCAGGTTTTGTCGCTCCGTGAAAATAAAAAGGCCGAAGGTTTTGTTACGTCACACAATTTAACGCTTGGACGTGACACGCGAAAGTTTTGCGAACGTTCGCTGATTCGTACCGTATCAAATCAATACAACCGAAAAATGCAATCAAACTGACGTCATAGGCTACAGGAGATATGCGACACTGTGGAATTCAAACGCTGACAAAACTTAGACAATAGACAACGGTATCTTCGGTTAAGTGTCCAAAGAAAAAAACTAGTGGTAAACAAATTTTTGTTTGGTGTGAAAATAGCGCCAAAAGTCCAGCTTGGTTTCCGAATAGCAATGCAATTGATTCGAACAACGTTTTTTGCAGTGCATTCTATGGTACCAAAAAAACTTCAAGCCAGAGGTTCCCAAATAGGGCGTCGCGGTGCCCTGGTGCGTCGTTTCGAGATTGCAAGGGCGTCGCGAGCTAACATCCACCTTCACTACAAAAATCTAACGATTTTTGAAAAACCTGTTCAAACCCAATTAATGTACGTTTAGATTAGTCTGCAAGAGGTTAAAAGCATTGTGGGCAACGACGTAAAAATATTTAAATTGATTTCAGCAATCAGCATGCTGCCACAACACATTGTGTATTCGTATTTCACCTGGGTGTGACCAGGCTTGGAAGTTTAAGGCATTGCTTTGGTGATTATCACATTCTGAATGCTTGAACAGAAACGCTTATATGAACATGTTGGAAAATTATTTATGGAAATGCAGCAACTTCCATTCAAACTCGTTTTCGTGGGTAAGATGGCGACATAATTGCCTATACATCAGTGTCAACGACAACTTTGCTGCGTAAACGTGCCAAGATTTAGGTATGACCATGACCGCATTAATCCCTTGAACCAACGAACTGTGAGCGCATTGGAAAAAGCCTGCATCTTACAACCAGTATATTGCGTTTTTTTGTGAAATTTTGAAACTTTCGATTAGGCTACTGTTTTGTTTTTGTCACAGGTTTGCATCATATGTTACACTTTGGAAAATGAGGGCTCGTGATTTTAGAGGACGGAGCATCCTATCGAAGCGGTCCTGCTGGCGACAGACAATCATTCGCTGTTTAAGGGTCTGATTCATCTCTTACGTGCAAAATTAGATGTTGGGGTGCCTTCACACTGTGATCGGAGCTACCTGAAAAATCCCAGTCTTTCACTTCGGTTGACAGCGGCAGTCGCAAAATCTATGACCAGCGCCGAATATTCATTCACAAAAATATTTTGTAGCTTCTTGCGAGCTGCTCGGGACTGCCTGACAACCTGCCACACAAAGTGGCAAACAACTAGTTTGTGTTGATACCTGTGTTGATGCCATATGTAATTGTTAATTGTTGTAATTGTTTTTAGCGAAAACTAGTGCTGAGGCCAAGGTCTTTAGGCCAAGTGTTTTTTAGCGAAAACTAGTGCTGAAACCAACGTTGGCTGAGGTCAAAGGTTGCACCTTGGTTGGATGTAAACCTAGTGGCAGCACGCAGCAGCGAATGCCCTTCATTATAACTTTCGAGCAAAGCTGGGAGCAAACTACACATCATGCTGAAATTAACTGCGTAACAGTCTTTTCATCCCCACCGCAAATGATTCCATAGTTGCTTGTAAAACTTCCAAGAGAAAATGCTGCAAATTATATTCTTTTCTAAGTTCTCTTTTGGTTCTCAGTGTGAAGATTTTATTGTCAACTAAGACAATTGTAAGGATTTCCTAAACACTGTCGGGCCGCGCGAAGTCGAGATGTTTTTTTTTCAACAGGCTTATGTGTCAACTTTAACGAGTCAGACCCGCGTAGAGTTACGAACCCGTCTGTGTTGGAATTACGTCATCGCCCAAAGCGGATTGCGATGAAACGCGAACGGATTGCGCGCAAGTCTTCCGCTGCACACGGAAAGGAGGTCACTGGTTGCGACAAAAAAACTGAGATCAGCGATCACCGTGGTGCAATTAGCACGATCCGATTCGCTGATGAAGCGAATCGCTTTTTATGGCCGCGGAGAATAAAGGCAGTGGAAATCGGGACGGTGACACGCGTGGGTATGACGCAAAGCGGCGTAAACACTGCAAAAATTGGTTGCGCAACAGATCTGCCGCTTTCATGAAAGCATGTGCTCACTGGAAATTTTCACAGCGCCTTTTCAAGTAAACTACAACCCAAGGATGGTCAGGACGGACGTCGAAAACCAAGCACTCATGCAAACAGATCTCGCGTTTTGCTCAAACTCAATGCATGTGGTTTCTGCTGAATCCACAACCTGCAAACCGCAGTCTAAAACATTCCACTGGACGCGAAACATTGCCAACACATCGTTTAAAACCATCCAAACGAATCAAAACCAAATCCACACTAGCGTGGTTGGTAGTAATCTCACAAGAGAGGCGTTGCCACATTGGTCATTCTGCAGGCGGCGCACTTGTAGGCTACTACGATGCTGGAAAGGCGCAACGTAATAGCTAAACATGTTCGTTTTGTTACGTCGAGCATTCATTTTCTTAGCAGATTTTTGCCTAACAATCACACTTCACCAACTAACCCACAAGCGTTCATTAAAACTTTTATTACTTCGTCGGTGCAACCAGGCTGACTAGATGCAAGTCTAACTTTATTATGTTACATGCAGGCTGTCTCCTAGCGTTAAAGTGATGAGGCTAACTAGACGGCCGAAGAAGCAACGCAGGATGTCTTCAGTTGTATCACCTGTTGCACGTGCGCGTATGCAATAAGCCGTAGTTTCTTTTTGCTCTTCGGGGTTTTCTGAAGCAACACGTACACAAGAACTTACAAATAGAAGAAAAAATGTACGGCATTTCGTTTTCTTTCTAATCCTAACGGTTGTCCACGTGGAACTTGCATTGGAAAACGGCAAGTTGTGAAGAGGTGAAATCAGTCAAGTACGTTTTAGTATCCATTTTTTTGTGATGAAAACTTATAGCAATTTGCATTTTGTCCACTTCTTTCAAAGACATTCATGGAAACTTGCTGCTCAAGAACAAGCTCCAATAAATCTCAACAAGATTGTCAAAGATTCGATGGAATGCGCAACGAGTTCCATGCATTTTTTCAGTGTTCCCAGATTAGCAAACACCTACCTACATGTTAGGAATTGAATCTAATATTTTTAAGGACAGGCTGAGTAGTAAATCAAATGTAGCGGGACATGCTGTTCTGCATCTCGCTTATCGTTGCATTTGTTTCTGTCACAACTTCTCGCCAGTAAGTGACGTTCACCGACAGGTGCTCAAATTCGCTGCCTGACAAAGTGTGGCAATCAGCAAAGGAATGCTGTGAAACTTGAAGGCTACGATCGAAACTATCCTAGAAGTATTTTAAGCACGTTGCGAAACTAACAACCTTTTGAAACAGCAAATTGACGACGAAAAGTGACTTTTTATCCACGAGTCAACCTTCTAATGGGTTTAGCCATCACGCAAATCGTCTTTTTGCTGCAAATCCTGTTCTTGCCTTTTCGCAATCTTTACTTCGCGAACTGCTTTATTTTATTTTTCCTGCAACTTATGATTTAGATTCCTGAAAATTTTGTTGATCATGTTCACAGATTGCACAATATATATATTTAATAAATAATTTTGGATCCGCAGCGATAACAAACCGGCTAAGTAGTAAAGTTCGTTTGAGCACGCGCCACCAAAGCTGGTAGACTTGGTGCGATTTACGATTGGGTCATATCGAAGTCATGAAAAACCACGGCAATTGCGGCCGGATCTGTCCAGCCTCGTGCTCGGCATTAATTGGTGGGTGCAAGGAAACAGCTGACGCGCGGTGCTGCCACTGACTCGCCATCAATGCAACATTCACTACGAAAGTAGCCGCGTGCCCCCAGGCGCAAGCAAGCATATGGGTGCCGCAGACCACTCGTGACACTCCCGAAAGCAGCACAAAAAGCAAGTATAAATGAAACTGAACTGAGCGATAAACTTTTCAGTAGGACAATTTTAACAAAGACATTTTTTAAAATTTATGCTCTAGTGTCCTCTAAAGGTTATTACACAAACACCCAAAACCTAGTCTTGCCTTGCAAGAGTGTTCTCTAGGCTTTAGTAAGGCGAACAAAATGCAGTGAGTGATGTCAATGACGGACCATTTTTCAAACAATGCAGCTTTATATATTCAGGTTATTTAATGTAGAACTTACACATGGTGAAACCATTTCATCCCTGCAAGCATTTTTGGCCTCTGACAACGCCTGACTGCATAAAAATTTCAGTCAGAAAAAAATAGCTGTTACCAGGTGTGTCTTTGGAACAAATAATATTGATCACGTATCCGGACATTGTGATGTAGATGTGTGTTCGATACAGTCTGAAAATAGTTGCTTGATATAAGTTTTGCCCACGATATCCTCATTTGGTTTTATGTCTAGCGCTGGGTCTGAAAAATCTTGCTGTCTTCTTTTTACCAAATAGCTGATATAAGCCAAGCATCTTCATGATGTTAGTCGCTGCAGATAGTGAAATCATTTTACTGCCCCACCTATGTTCGCACAAGAGTAATGTTTTTCAGGCACAACGTGATGAGTTGGCTGATTGTTTCGCAGGCAATTTTGTGGTGTCGCACTTCAGCTGTTGGCAGAAACGCTATCGGCCTTGAATAGTGGTTCACAAAATATGAGGTTCCGTGACCCATGTATTTATTTAAAAACGGTTCGTAGCTCGCCAGGCAGTGATGGCGTAGCGTGGGTTCTGGCTGCTCTGTGCGGAAGCAACTAAATGCCGCCCTTATGAGAGCAACTGCTCTAAAAAAAGCAGTAGACAGCAAAAGAAGTTGAACAGCTGTTTACAAAATGATTACCGTGAAAATAAGCGGCGATGAAATTTGCCCAAACTGGCCCCTTCTTCAAGTGCCCGCTTTGTGCGAACCGCGCACCTCTTGCTACGACGCATCGCGCCTTTTCAAATCCCGGACAACTCGCCTTTTCAACTTCTTGAATGAAGTAAATCCAAATGTGAACTGTCATTTACTTTTTTCGCCATTAAACAATTTGCACTATTCTTAGTAATAAGGTAACCTTCCGTCTTTACGAACTTGCCTCCCAATAAAGTTTTCGCTATCTATTTCTGCATATGTGACAATAAACGTTACAGTTGACCAGCTACATTTCTGTACGAAACAAATTTAAACGACTGTACTGCGGCCTCTCACACGTGCAGCAGCACTGTGTCTGTTAAACCCAATTGTTTCGAGACAATCACCTTTGTAATACCACACAGGGTCAATTTAGGACAAAAGCATTTAAACCAGTGGTTCTTAACGGGGTAGCGCGCCTCCCCAGGGAGGCGTAAGTAAATTTCCAGGGGGGCGCGAGCTTTTACGTGCTCTACAACATGGAAAGTTTTTGAATGAGAATATGTTCCGTCCAAGTTACTTATTTAAAGTCAGCAAGGGGGCTTGAAACAAAGGACAATTACTTAGGAGAGGCGTGGTGCAGAAAAGGTTAAGTACTACTGATGTATAAAGACTCTTTCACGGTCTCAAGAAATTCAGACACACTGACAATGATTTCATCAAAAGAATCCGCACAAGATAATATTATCAAACAGAAAAATATTTTTAAATAGCTCTGTCGCCTGCTGAAAGTGTCCACGTGGCCTACAGTTTGGGAGTCAGTGGCCTAGAACTTTATTTCACGCGCTATCTGGTTTCCGACCGCAGATCAAAAAACGCCGGTGATCTTGGCTTCAGTGGAATTCGTGGCACTCAGCTTTGGTGCCAGTTATCGTATTCCTGACTAAGCAATACCAACCTCACCGTAAAACTTAAAAAAAAGTATAAACATTTTGAAAACTACTTTACAGAAAATTTGAACTTTATCAGAATCTCAGAACGAAAAAGACACTACAGACAATTTTTCTTTTCAGGAACGTACAGTCGTGTCAGTGCGCTCACATAATTTTGAAAGAGGATCTGTTTATCAAATCTAGAAACATTCCCGATTCTTTGAAAAAAACTCGAACGGTAACTTTGTCACACAAAATCCGAACCAAGTACCAAGAACACAGACATGGGGATCGGAAGTGGGTGCAGGAAAACCTTACCCCCCTAGATTTTGAAATTTGACATTATCCTATTACATTTTAGCAAAAATGGTTGTTTTCTTAGCTTCGAGAGGGAAAAACGAAATTTCACCGCTTTTTGCCCCCCCTTGGAAAAATATTTTTAGCTACCTTTGGAAAAATCTACTATTGCCCCCCCCTTGGAAAAAATCCTTCCGACGCCCATGAACGTAGAGATTTTTTCATCGCTTCCACCTTTGTCACAGGTTTTGTTCGCTCTGTAGTCCAATACAGTGAATGTACGTTTAGACCGCGCAAGGAAGAAGGACAGTTTTGCAAACAAACAACCGTAAAAGAAAATCGCTTGCTACTTGAACACACATGCAAGCTCCGCTTGAAAACCACCGGGGAGCGCAGCAATTACAGAAATTCAAATACCCGAGTGATTTGTAGCATTGCTCTTTTTGTTCTTATTCATATGTTGCGAACAATGCCCTGACGGGTTGTTTGAGCCATTCAACTTTTGATCAAGTCGGGGCCATCGCAAAATCGTTTTGATCACATTTTACGAGGAGCCGCCTTTTCGCTCAGTGAAGTACACTGTCGTTAACACTGTTGCTGTCACGTAATGGTCTTAAATGTTTTGCCCTCGGATTCGGGAAATTCAGTGCAAGAGCGGAACAGAGCAGCAACGCTCCGCCCTGAGCACTGTTCACAAGACTGGATACCGTCAGTGGCACAAAAAACAGCAAGAAAACACACAGCACAAACAAAAACCTACGCAAAAGAACACAAAAAGTTGAAGGAGGAGGCCTACCCCTTTCACGCTATTTCATACTATTTTGTCATAGATGATATCTTAACAGCAATCTTAGGATGACAAGCTAATGCGAACTCATAGTGACAGAGAATTTCACGAAGAAACAAAACCATAAAGCCTTGGAAAGCACTGCTGCAGATGGCTCTTACTGCATGGTAGAGACAGTTTGTTTTCAAATGGACTCATGGCTATGACTGCTGCAGGTATAAGTTGAAATTTTTATCTGAAACTGGTTGCCTACCGCTCATTAATGTTATCACAGCTTGTTAAGATGTTGTCCTATGTGTTGCGTAGCTTATTACGGTGCGTCGTTGCAGGTAATGATTTTAATTGATGATCTGATCGGGTTAAGCCTGGATGATTTGAGGAAGATCAATGGTGAGGTGCTACTTGGCTTGGGCTAAATAAAAAATACCTACCAATAACTCTTCATCCGGAATAAGCTTAACTTATGAAAGTATCGTCTTGTAAAGTAGTTAAGGCTTCTTGAAAAAAACTATAACAAAGCCGTGCTTTAAATCACTGTGGGAAAACAACACTGTGCCAAAATATCTCTTAAGCTTGAAAAGATAAGATGGCCTAAACTGTAAAGAGTAAAATGAAAACAGAGTAGGTGCTACATCTAATCACCAAGTTTCCCGTTAAAAGAATAGTTTTATTTCAACGATTGATGCAGTATATAACGCAGTGCTATGGTTGAGCGTTTCACAAAGGGTAGTTATCGCTGCAAAATAATCAGATGCAGTTTTGTCGTGTTACTGCGCATTTGCAGCAATTAACAGAAAGTGGAAACCAACTAAATATTGGAAAAGTTAATAAACGAAAGTTTATTGTATTAGTTAAGCAAATTCAGACATGAAGTCTTTATTATTGACTTATGCTTGTTTGTTTCCTAAATCATAATTTAGTTTTTTGTAACAAATCTTCGTGTAAACACACAAATCAAGTTTAACCCGATCATCTTGTAAAGTTAGCAAACACATTGCAAGAAACGGAGTAAATTCTTGTTCAGGTTGTTGTCCCAATATAATGTATCACAAAAATGCAAATGCCACACAAGCATGCTTTCCCAGGTGTAAATGTCTGGCCAAAATGTTGCGAGAGATTTTAAGATATCTATGCACAGAATTAATCGCTGGGCATCAGCAAAATTTTTTAACTAATTGTCTGTAGTCAAAGCAATGAAAGCTACAAAAAAATATTGTCAGAAATAAGTAAGCGTGAAAGTTTTTACCTAAACCACATTTGTTTGAAAAACGCTCAGTGAATGAAACGAAACTAAACCGGAGGAAATATGCGCAGTATACTGATTCGTTGTTTTTCCTACGACGTTACTTTCGTTTATTTCCAATGCACTTCAAGACAAAATCACGTGGCTTTCAAGTCTTCAAAATACGAGGTAAAACAGGGTAATCAGATCTTGAAGCAAGTTGGTTTTCTAATTCTAAGTGACACATCATTTTGCAATCCACCTTCCACTGACTGCTCCCGACACAGTCGTGTGGGAAAACTCGAGCGGCTGAAGTGCTTTCTTTGCGTTGTCATGGTAACCTACTCAAGATCTGCACGTTCTTGTTACGCGAAAACAATTCATATAGGGATCGTCGCGGGTAGCATCGAGAAAAGCGCTTGTACGGTTGTCTCCGAGTGGTCCCCAGTGTGCAGGCGGTTGAAGCAAAGATTTGAAAAAGGATTGCTTTTCATGACAACGGTACAACTCTTTTGTAGATTTCACGAAAATTTCAGTTCACGCGTTGTTATTCGAGTAACATTTTTCAATTTGTTCAGTTTAAAGTCGTTTTTCAAGTTCAGGTAAATAAGTTTCAGAAACTTTTAACAAACTTTCACTCAAATTTTGTTGATAGAATCTTTCATGAATTGTTATCTTCACAAATCGGTCTTGTTGATTGACGAAGGTTTCATTGTTTTCGTTGATGTGAGACACAATAAAGACCAAAATTTGTTTGAAGTTTTCCACAGTAAATTTATTCAACGTTTCGCCACAGTGCAAAAAGTAAGTTATTCAGGCAGGGAATTGCAAATTTATATCGCAAAATTGCTGATTTGGTTCGAGTGCAATGTGGAGTTGCATCTGAAAGAATTTTGACGGCTATGACGTTGATTTTTCTCACTCGAACTTCTTCAGCAGATTGGTGGTGTGGTTATGCGGGGCGCTCGCCAACATACACGCGCTTGCCGTTAAAGGTCGTTCGCGGTTGATCAATAATTAGCCGGATGGGCGAGGGAACTTTTGCGCAGATTTGGAAACCACTTTTTACCTGTTGCGTCACTGAGACGTGCGCAAGAACCTTTACTGACCCGCCCAAGGTCAGTTACACGAATGTGCCCAGTTTAAGCTCGCATTCCGTCATGTCGCAAGGCAACAAGCTCGTGCTAGTTGTTTGGTTGTCAACAAAGTGCAAAGGCGCGTTCGCTCGAACCAGAAATATCGGAATGTGGAGTTTTGCCACTCAATTTTTCTTGTTCAGTTTCGGCAGAAAGACGCCTTTCGATTTCGTAAGTCTCTGAGCAAAGAAGCAGCATGAGGTGGAACAAGTTCGGTCGTAATCTGCTGTACAACTTCAAAACACTTGTCTTCCTTCATTCTACTTATACAGTTGCAATTCAGTCGACGAAGCACCATCGCAAGGGCCACAATGGACCCAACGCCGGAGTTCCACGTCTTTCTTTGGTGCTTTTCGAAAACTCAGCTTGCACTGACGGCAGTGGCATAGCCAACCCAAAAATTTGGGGGAGGAATTTGAGGGGGCCAAAATGTTTGATTTTAGGTCAATAACACTATTTTGTTTAGAAAAACGCCTCTCAAAGCACAAAATGACTATATTTTCTAAAAATCTGTGGAGAGCATGGCCCCTTTGCCCCCCCTGGGCTATGCCTATGGCTGACGGCAGTTTGCCGTGACTTGACGGCAAAGCGTATCCATTGACGCAGTAAACACGTGCAGTGCACACTATTTGGCGTTCGCATGAGTTCCATTCCAAAAGTGGCTCGGTTCAGACGTGACCAGCCTACCTAACGGTCGAAACATATTGTCTGGCCTGAAACGTATTTTGACTTGACAAGATTCTTTTTCTTAAGCTTAAAGTAAATGACTTTCAGAAACTTTGAACACACTTTCACTCAAATTTTGCTGATAAAATTTTCAAGAATTTTGATTTCACATTTTCAAGCATTTTGATTTCACTTGTCGATAAACTTATGAGTTACACTTAGCTTCATTCTCTTGGATGATGTGAGGTACATTGAAGACCAAGGCAAATGACAGTCATAAGCCATTGTAACAGAAAGAAAAAGTTCTCTGTTTTCAACTGTTGCTTACCCTCGCTTGAAAAAGTTGTCACAGGATGTCTAAAACTTCGACAAATCGATCAGCAATCCACGTGAAAGCTAAAGTAGTATTCTATGCTTTCGCACCAAAGAGCGTCACCAACAATTCGCTCTACAGTTAATTTCTGAAACTAAAATTGAAAAAATGATAAGCACTTACCATCACACCCACGCAAGTTTGGTAGCTCTGCTGTCGACGGACTTAGTTGCAACTTAGTAGTTTGAAAAGGTGCTTGGTTCAGAAGTTGCTTGAGCTCTTGACGGTTCCTGTGCAGTTGTGCACGAATAGATTCCGATCTTCCGAAGAGATCTTGTTAAATAATGAACATAGTAATTGTTGGGGGTGCTTTAAGCTGCTACACACAGAAAGGGATTAGACCTTGCCTTTTACTGGGTGGTAAGTTTACTGCATCGTGATAGAAAATTGACATTTTTTAATTAGTAATATCAGTAAGCCTTGCAATTAGATTATGATTCAACTTTACGCGTAAGTTTCAATGCTTTTGGTCACTCCTGTCTGCACACGTAAGACACCAGTTGTACTTTATAAGTGCCCGTGTGCTGCATTTTTAACAACATTGTTGTGTGCTTCTATAGCTATTTGAACTACAAGCAATTACTTTTAGATCTTATGGATTTCCTTATTCCAAGAAATCTTTTTCGTTTGACTCATTGTGCTTTGACTCATTGTGTGCATTTCTGTAAGTGAGAAAAGCAAAAAGAGCTTACTGGGGTAAATAATCTTTTTGAAGTTTTCCATGGTACAAACGTGAGAAGAAAGGTTAAAACGCCTGGATTAGGCTCTAAAGGCAAGACTTCTCGGCGAAAGACTACCGTGACAGCTAAACCGCCTAGTTTTGCAACACCTTCATTTAACTTAAAAAGATACCAAACCAGTTAGGTGACTTATCCATCATTCTTTTATCAACGTATTTTAATTTTTAACTCCATTTTTGTGCTAGAGTTATTGGACTACCAATAAAATACTTGGAACCGAAGGCAGTCGCTTTGCCCCTATGCTCCACTGATATTTTCTTCACATTTATGATCCATTGGTTTTATGAAACATAGCTTACTGCATTTCATATTTGCAGTATCACTGAACAAAAGCATTTTTGCTTATGCTGATATTTATCTTTAGTTTATGGTTGTTTCGCGAACGTCTATATAACAATAGTGGGCAAACTGCGACTCGCCGACATGTTTTGTGTGGCTCTTCTAGCTGACAAGCAATATCACAGATTGATAGCGATTTGTCGCCTCATATTTAATGTTTGTTTCATTTATCAACACATTTACACGAATTCGTAAGGTAAATTGCCAAAGAGTCTACGCGATTTGATGTAGGTCATTTTATGCAAAAGTTGCATTCTTTATCGAACTGTATTTGACACTACAAACTGATTTTGCGGCTCGCTGGTGTTTTGGTTTTAATACAATGACTCTTCTATTGAACAAGTTTGCACAAGCCCACCCGTGCTCTATAATCTCAACGTTGGTTTCTTTTGCCTTTCAACTATCTGCAAAACTTCTTTTGAGTCATAAGTCTAGTTATCCGACCCAGTACCTAACTAAAACCATAAGAATACATCTTATACATTTGCAAGAGTATGAACAACTGAGGTTTGTTTGTATCTTTCAAGGTATTTAAAATCTGAACATTTATGAAAAGGCATTATATGATTCTGAACATTTATAAAAATTTCGTAAAAAGACAGGACGTGGCCAAACTTTATTAGTCGTCCACGTTTTTAGGAAAAACTTTACCTCTTTCACCTAAGCCCAGAATTTTGAGCATTTTCTGGTAACTACAAAAATCTGTTATGAAAGCATCCTTTCTTGTAGTAAAATGCAGAAAATATACTCTTAACTTTGCTATGTTTTCTTTCCTGAGGATAAGTTACCTCGTTGCTAGACGGGCATAAATTCAAGGATCTTTAAAGTCTTTTCCCTTCCTGAAAACTTTTACCTAGCAACACAAGCCTTGTTGTGTAAGAAAATACCATCTGGGTTTAAAGATTTTAAGAACATGCCATCTGGATTAAAAGATGTTTACCAAAAATGCATTGGTCATCTCTCATCACCTCCAAAGTTGAACAACCTTGGGTCGTAGCTCCCATCAAAACCAAGTAGACGCTTACAAGCTTCATGGTTGAAATACCATGGCACTTAAACTTGTAATTTCCTCAAGAGCTGCTTGGCATACGAGCATTACATCGACGCTGTGGGTGTCACATAGTTTGTCACGTCGTTTCATAGGAAAAAATGTTACGCGTACGTAAACAAATTAAAGAATTAAAACTAACCGTGAACTGCCGGATGATTGCTTGGAAATGATCACATTCGTTTCATGAACGTCTTACTAAGTTGTCTACTTTTGTAATGTCAAAGCAACTTTGCAACGAGGTTGGCCAACAAGCAGCAAGACAGATCTCACGGAAAGCAGACGATCTGACGATCTCAAAAATCTTTCGGCAATTAAAAAAGCAAATCGACAGATAAACTTTCAGCTTACGGATCAACTTGCTGGCAATTTACTAGCAGTAGCTTTCAAGACACTTACGAAACTTGCATGTAGCCGTTTCCCGCTCGTCACAACTTTTTTGGTAAGAGCCCTCAACACACTCAATTCTTCAGTTCGTCAACTAGCTTCACCGACTGATTAAGCGCCTCAGCGTGAATAATAATTAACAAGATTCTTTTCCCCTTTCGTCACAATGCAAATCGCTGCGTCACCATTCGTAGTGTTTGCCATGCGAAAGCTGAGTTTTAGGTTGGGTCAAACTGTCACGTTGCGTCGGGCTCAGTTGCTTCAAGTACAGCTTGATACCAATATTTGGTTCCGTCTCTTCTTTTACACTTAGATTGGATGTCACATAAAAGTCGAACTTTGTGACATGAAACTGAAGACGCGGAAGGTAAAGTTTATCTTTGTTTAAACCAGTGACATGCAAGCGTACTGTCCTTGCGGGCCATTCTTATGTCCTGCGGTCACTTCAGCCGGCCATTGTTAATTTTATACAACTTGCTTTTTACCACATGAGGTGTTTTGTTTGGCGCAGAATGGCCAGTGCTCTTGGCTTCGCCGACCTTTTTTGGTCTACACGGGCAATTTTAGGAAGCCTTACCAGGTCAGTGCTTTTGGCTTGGCGGGCCTCAATTCGCCCATCACTGGCTTAAACTTTTCAACAGAATTTTCGCACAAGGAGATTTCAAAGAGGTGTTGTTCTTTTGCTATTGTAAGCTATGAGCAGTCTTGGCGGGCAACCGCAGGGCTTCGAACATTCACGGCGCCTTCAGAAAATGCGATTTTACTTCGAAGCAATCAAACCCGGTATTTCATCATCGTTGTACGTGTATCACCACGTATTTCATGAAATGAAACGTTTCGCCCAAGGTGTTGCAAAAGAAAACTATGTTTTTACCCAGTACGTAAACACTTGTTGGAACGAAAGCATTTACAAAAAAGCCTGGCATATCTCCAGCTTTCGTCGGGGCAAGTTGCACTCAATTTTTGATTATTGACGTGCTGCAGGCAACTATAAGGGATGCAATGATACACTTACATATGCTGGGCCTGTCTTCCATAACTTAGAAAAACAAGCGAACTCCTTCTTGAAGCTTTTGTTGAAAAACAACCACAATAGGGTTTTGATTTGTCATTCTTCATCGCAACTAAGGATCACTTTGACAAGATGCAACCCCAACAATCGAACCGAAACCGTAGGTTTTTGAGTGAATGTCAGAAAGACAACAGGAGGTCTTCAATTTCCGTTAAAAACAGAAAGTAATACACATAGGTGTACGGGAGTGCATATTTTTGGGATGCAAAATTTTTTTGCCCAAATTTGATCTTGTTTTTCCCAAATAACGTTTAAACAGCAAGTCTCAATCTTAAGACTAAAACATACCATTGTGAACAAATCAAGGTGGCTGCATGCCTAATTACCAATTACCGGGGTTCAAAGCCGTACGCCGTCAACTAGTAATCAATATTAAGCATAGCAACGTGATAACAATGGTAATATTTATTGGTTGAAAAAGGTTAACTAATTGCAATAAAATCCTCCCCAAAATTGCTGTTCATACAGCCACATGTGGTAGCTGTTGTTTATCATCTTCATTTTAAAGTTTTTATATACCTTCTACGCTTATTCTTTGTTCTTTTAACACAGCATTTCTTAACCTTTTTCTATCTCAGCACCCCTTTTAGATACGCCTAAGGAGTCCAGCACCCCCTACCATTGGCTAACACCTGGTTACTATAAGGATAAAGTAAAGACAAGTGCAGTATATCTTCCTTTTACCTTTGACCACTACATATGCGACCTTCTCCAGCACCCCCTGAAATTAATTTCAGCACCCCAGGTTAAGAAACTCTGTTTTAACACGATAACCCTGATAGCTGAGATCGGTTCCTCTCTAGCATAGATGTGTGCATTTGTGTTAGCTACAATCGCAATCAATCTGGGAAAGCAGTAAGATATAAGAGGATATGTTACGATCTACAGTATTACATTGTCCAGTCTCAAGTAAGGAAAGTGGGCAGTTTAATACCAGCATATAGCTTAGTTTTTCACACTAGGCAATCTTCACTGCAATGTGTTGTACTTAAAATACTAATACTTACTTAAACCTTTACAGCTTCTAAAGTCACATTATGAAAACCAAAATCTTCTCCAGTTTAGACAGTTAATGTGCACTGAACACAGCACGCTACGAAAAACAACAATATGGGACTCATATGATCAACTACGAAGGAATGTGTAAAAATGCACATTTCCAATGACAAATGACTCATAACCTCAACAAGATTATTTTATAAAAATAGCAGTGCTTCACATTCACACTGGACTGCATTAGCATTAGTGAATCATGCAGTGCAATAAATAGTACAGTTGCTACTGTTCACGAAAACTTCACTTCACAGCATTAAATTGACACATAAAAATTTGGCAGGATGCAACATATGAAATTCATTGCATGAAACAAACGGAAAATATGAAAAACTAAACAGTATGAAATCACACCTACATTACTACCACACAACATATTACCGCTGCAGTTACGTAGTTAATTCTGTTCATGAACACCTCGCAATGACAGACACTTGAAAATGTCACATCAAGCAAGTTTGGAACATGAAACTTCACAGAATCAGATCACAGCTACATCGCATTACCACCAAAAAAACATTTTGCAGCTACAGCTACATTTCAGTTGCACACTTTACAGCATCAACAATTTGAGGTTTACAAAAATTAGGGCAGTTGGAATGGTGGGTTACCACTACACATGTTCCTAATTTTAACATGTTTCTAACTCTACTCAAATTTGAATGAGGTTGTTTCAATTGGCTCAAATTTGATTTGGGCTGTTGTAATTTGCCCAAATATTTATAATATACCTCGTATGCAAATCTGAATGAAACTTTTCCAGTTTGCCCCGCTGGTTCCAATTGTACCCTCAATTACCCAAATATGATTGAAGCTGTTGGAATCTGCCCAAATGTTTGCAATTGTATGCAAATTTAAATGAAGTTCTTGCATATTATACAAATTGAAATGAAGCTGTTTGAAATTTCCAAAACTGAATGAAGGTGTTTGAAGTTACCTACAAGTGAAATCTCATTCTTGCGCACTTGCAGCATTCCAAATTTAGTGTCGTATATATATCGCATAGCCCTGTCGAAACGTTTCACTGGTTGTGTGTCTATAGGGTTGCCAGATGCGTTTTGTAAAAATACCGGCCACTTTGATTTGTCAACAGTGCCAGATCTAAACCAAGTCGTATTTCGTAAGCGGCGCAGGGAAAACAGAGAGGCAATCAGTATTGTGCCACATTTGATTGCCCGTATTTTGGCTGGCTCATTACATTTCTTCGGTGTGTGTGTGACGTGCCATTCGCACCAAAGATTGCGTCATCAGCAATAACTTCGCTGAAAGAACTGTCCTGACAAGATTCACTACCAGAGTCAATATAATTTAAGAAATTCTACGTTAGTTTTTTTTGAAGTTACGACAAATAATTTATTTTCAAACTACCGGCTTCAGGCACTGATTTTCAAAATACCGGTCTTTCACAGGCCTCTGCTAAACTAGCAGTAACATACCGGCCCTCTGGCAGCCCTATGTGTCTACAATCTACATGGCTGCGAAATTGCATGCGCACCGAAACAAACATTTGCTCAATGCAAAATTTTCTTACAGGGAACACTGCTGGTGACTAATTTCACAAACTTGTACAAACACATTGTTAAATGAAACAAACGTTACATTTGAGGCAACAACCCTCTATCAATTTGAGATATTGCTATTCCTCTAGAAGAGCTACACAAACTACATCATGTCGGCGACCCGAAATTCGCCCACTATTGGTTTGAACCTACGTGCCTTACCGCTAACAGCAGTCACTACCGCGTTGCAATGCCTGCCAAGATGTCTGCGTTCAACAGCTACATGCGGCAAAAACCCTGCCGCGTACCACCGTAACTTCAAATGCATCTTCGAAGGTTTGTTGCCATATCATTGTTACACAACAAAGGCCAATAGCAGAACAATTCGCTCCCGAGTTTCGCTACCTGCCCCTGCAGGCAAAGGAGTGGACATGAGTGAACTGCAAGCTCATAACTGCATGTACCCAAAACAGTGAACCTGACTCTTGTGCAGTGTGAGTGTCATATCGGCAAACAAACTGTCATTGCAAGAATTAATCCAAATCATCATAATTAAGTTCCTGATTTCACGATTTCCAGAAATTTTTGCTTCTTAAAACCAATTTCCAGTGGGGGCAAATGCCCGTTTTCCCCCCCTGCGAACGCCCATGCTTTCTATACTGATAGGTTATCAGTGTCATCAAAAGTACATGACTTTTTTGGAAATAGACAAATGACAGAGGAAAGAGTCAAGAGTGTCGGGTCATTGGTCAGAGAACCACACGTAACTCATAAGGCCGTCAATTGTATGTCTACGTATAGCCATAAACTGCTGTAATATTCAAAATAAGCAGAAAATTATTAGTAGGTGGTATTCACTGAGCACACCCTATTGGTAATGGACCCAAAAACACCAGTGGTAATATATAGATCTTAGAGCGTTGAGCACATTCCAGCAAAAGTTGTGAAGCATGCAAAAATATTGCAATGCATTATCAGCAGAACGGACGTTCAGCTTTTTGAACTCATTTAGCCCACATCAAGGTATCCAAATTTCCTAACACCATTTCGCCTGTAGTAACTTAAGTGTGTCAGAAATGTACAAAGACAATGTTTTTTCTAATCCAAATAAAAGCATGTTGCAGTTGATTGTGTTGCGATCGGAAATCCCGAGCGGCATGCGCGCAAAGCTTCGCACCATGGCAGCGAGCAACAATAGATAATCATGCTCGCAATCTCTCTTACTATTGCTTACTCGCGCTACACATATGATGGTGTTATTCTTCCCGCACATCCCGTTCGTGGTGAATCACACAATCAACGCAACACCACCGGAGAGGTTGCAACAATTGCATCGCCTTGAACTACTGAAGCAAGCATAAGAGAAAGATAGCAATTCGGCGCATTAAGTAACACGAAAGCAACCAGCAGCAATAGAAATCCATCACTGACTTCACTCTGCTTCTACTAGGTTGCACTATCATTATATAGGGATAAGTGAACTACGATAATTCGCTTGTGGTGACTATCACATTGACTTGTTACTTATGGGCACCATCTAGCGGTGACCATTTATTTACATGTGGCGCCATCGCCAGGCCGCTACAAGCAACACTCTACAAATGTTGCAGGAAATATGATGCATTAAAGAAAAAAACAAAACAAAATGAAACAGTTCAAATAATCCATTGTATCGTAAGCGAGCTCGTCGAAAAACAGCAAACAGAACCGACCCAAAGTTGTATTCAAATAATTCGTGCGTAATTTCAATCTATGCTTTACACTACAAAAGCAGTTGCCTCCATGATCTACCAACTACACTTACAATGAAACCTACGAGCAACCGTCTCTACTAACATGCAGAAGAATGAATTGAATTACATGAAAATATAACATAATTCCAGAGATGAATTGCGTAAGCGATGACAAACTGGAGGAAAGAAAGCCTAGGAAAAGAAAAAACTTTAGGTTTGCTTGTCAGATGTCGAAATATATTCAAACATGCTGAAGCCATTTTGCCATTTTCGTGTTAAATCCAATATTTTTTTCTTCACATCGCATCTTTTTCAGCGCAACTTCAGCGCTAACTGACGATAGCAAGATTGTGTCATTATTGCTGTTGAGGCTATACTCCACAAATTCTTACAAGCAGTGGCGTAGCCAGTCCAGAAATTTGGGGTAGGCCAAAAATTTGGGGGTGCCAAAATTTGATTTTAGGCGAATAACACTATTTTGTTTGGAACGGGGCCATGGCCCCATTGGCCCCCCCTGGCTACGCCTATGCTTACAAGCTTTCTTAACGCTGCAAAAGTTTCTTCAAAAATTTTTGCACATGATGATGTCATCCAATACTTTTATTTGTCTTTAAACTTTGAGCATACATTTGGAAGTTTCATTCTAAGGTGCAATACAATTTTTTACATATTGCTGCTTTTATGTTCGAATTGTGATGTTCTCAATCAGCTTCATTGCCATAGAATAATGCCTTAATCTTTAACCGTCTCTTAAGGATTACCTTGAAGCGTAAATAATTTTCCTAGAAGAGAGCAAAAGAGCACGTCCCGCATATGCATATGTCAAGCGCAAATGCTTTTTTTGTTAGAGTGTCCAGACATTTTGTGTGTCGAAATGCGCTTATATATTTTGTGCACTAACTCGTGTGCTGTGGGGTCTGAGGCAGATAAAATAATGAAATTAAAATTTTTTCAAATTGAGCATTTGTACATTCGTCTTAGCTTTGCTCCCAAAATGCATGACCACTCTGATGGTGTTGCTATAACTAATTCAGCACAAACCAGTGCGAAACTGGCAGCAAACCTAACACTGCAATACCCACCTTTAGCGGTACCTTGCGGTTGTCTAAAACTCCATTGGCCTGCCGCATTGCGGCTACGACCAAATTTGCGAAGCAAGACGACTTCTTTGAGAGATCGGCGAGAATGATATTCACGCGAATAAAATTCAGTAGAAAAGCGGCACTACAAGCAGAAAATCCAAACTGTGAGCGAAATGTGAGTACTGAATTATATTTGCAAAATGTAACAAGGTATTCACTGACTACTACAAATGGATGGCGATCAAAACAATCACAAAAACGAAAATGTTCACGGAGAAAAAACGAATGATGTTTGTTAATTTAAGTTAAATGTCTTCTAAAATATCAAAGAGAAAAACTCTTTGGAAATTAATTGAATGCATCACTCAAATAAATCTCTTTTTCTTTTAATGGCGTGATCTGAATAAGTTATACACTAAAGCCTTAGTTTTTGAAAGTTCGCATGTTGCTATCTTAGATAAGATTGTTCTCTTTAATACGGTGCGACCATGGGCGTCGGAAGGATTTTTTCCAGGGGGGTCAGCAGGGGATTTCCCCAAATTTTTTCCAGGGGGGCCAAAAGTGGTAAAATTTGGTTTTCATCCCTCGAAATTGAAAAAACGACCTTTTTTTGCTAATAATTTCAAAAGCCAGAGGGAGGCCAAGGCTCCCCCTGCCCCCCTTCCGACGCCCATGGGTGCGACTACTACGCTGTTGCAAATCATAGAGTTCTCCACTAACTTTTGGTAATACAGTGCAGTTGCAGCGTATAACTTGCTCAAAAAACTACTTATTATGAGAAAAGAAACCGGTTAAAACTTTTACAGTGCACAAACAAATGTCAAAGCAAATATGTTCATAGGAACAGTTCGCTTTCGCAAAAAAGCCAGAAGTTAAAAATGATCAGATTACCGGCTCCGAAAACGCAATGGAAATATCTGAAGCATCTGATTGTTCGAATCGGTTCACTTCTTCGTGGCTAGTTTCTGTGACATAACCAAAAGAAGGTTCTTAAAAAATCTTATGCCACCTGCATTACTGGTTCCACTAAAATTTGTTGCAGCTGAAAACAACCTGTTTCAAAGATGAGAAAACGAAACCTCTTTAGAGTCAACCGCCTATAGCCGCGAGTATTTTAACAAAAGAAGGTGAAAGTTTCCTGAACATTCGATGTTCGGAAACTAAAGCGTTTCTGACACACAATGTCTTTCCATGGCTCCGCAAACAATCTAAAGCGGAGCTACATTTTTCGATTGCAATTACATCAGGTCCGCAAGTTATCAAGCGCAGAATGAATTAAAATTATTCAAGATAAAGTCCAGCTAAAATATAAGTGCAAACTTTGTTTTTCGTAATTATATTTTAATAATTCTGGTTTCCAACCCGTGCGTTTCACTTTCTAACCAGTATAGCTTTAAACGATTTTGACACAACGCTTATTTTGTTGTGATGTGTCGAAAATGGCTATGGCAAACACGTGGTTACTGCATACTTTACATGAGTATAAACTGTTATATTTCTAGCATGCATCATACACCTCTTCAGTTACATGCAGCGATTTTTCAGTAAATCTAAATATTTCGAATAGCAAATTCCTGGTGTTAAGCCAAACGTGAAAAAGTTGTTGAAATCTACGAATTTAATTCTGTAAGCATCATGTGCAATTCTACGGTCTTCAAAAAAATTCAGTAACAGTCCACTAACAGTCACGTAATTGCTGAAGTATGACTGATTACACTTAAATATAGTTGTGAGTGGCTCGATCATTAATCGTAAGCTCACTTGAAATTCGAGCTCCTTCAATAGATACTTTAACATCGCAGAAGTTGTAAAACCTTGCATGCCTATTTGTTGCCTCACAATGATAAAATACGGAGTAAAATTTTGTCATTACTTGATGTGCCCTTACACGACAAACATCAAACAAATGAAAATTTTGTGCAAGATAATAGACAATTCAGATCTTTCGATTTTGTTGTTTGATGAAAAATCTGTTATTGGATTTTGCTTGTTGTGTGCTGCTGACTGTTTTGCTGGGTATTCGACTGCCAACGCACAGGATACGTATTAGGAGATAAAAGGTGACCTTTACAAGACGGTCTTTCCGATATTTATTTAAAAAAAGGTTTGGTAAACACGCCTCGAATTTAGCAATATGGTTACAAGTTCAATTCAATTCAGTTTGTGTATTTCAAAATACTAGTTTAAAGAAAGAATGAATTTGCAGGGCTCAAGAATCCCTTATTCCTCCGCAAATTTGCAATCGTTTTAAACAGGCTGTAACTTGTGCACGCTATTTAGCTTTAATCACTTGTAACAATTTAAATAAACCGTAACAGTTTCGTAACTGGCTGGGGTCTGTAAGTACCGGTACATAACTGACCCAATGACGTGATATAGAAATACCGATATTTTGTTCAGAGTATTTTAGCGCATTTTTATGACTGAAGGAGCAAAAGCAGTTGAAAACACCACCAGCCACAAAATTAAACGTTTACCGCGAACTCAAAAAGCCCGAAAATATAAATACTGTTATCTAGGGTGGGTATACCCATTTACCTTGTATCCCAACTAGACTCTATATATCATAGCGCACTATGATACGGGAGAGCGCCTAAATTCATATTTAGGTTAATATTTTTGACATACTAATTATTTTGTAGACAATTATTTAGAATACAGTATAATCGCCACCGTTTCACTTCCATCTTTGCAGATACTTGCTGTGAGAACTTTGTACATAGTGTAATATGTGCTTCGAGATGAAGAGCAGAACACAGTGGGTGAATTATTAATTAAATTGCTCTTCAGAAAAACGCTACGTTAAACATTTTAAGGTCATTCTACTTATTAAGTGAAAGGTGACAACAAGTAAGATCAAGATTTCTAAACGTAATTTCATAAAAACAAGGCATTTGATACTTACGACTCTTTCCATCAGTTAGGTCTCCGCTGTCCATCTGTGTAGGATGGTCGCAAACCAATTCATGAATAGCTCCTCGTGCTTTCTTACAAATACTACATCAGTTGAAGGTTTCAAAATTTGCTTGAGGTCGAATAGCTTACTGTGGTCTAAAACATCCAGCGGTCCTCATACGCCGTGCTTACATATATGTGGACAAAATTCGGCCTTTAAACCTGTACATCAGTGGTCAGTTTTAGAATATTTTACCAACCACCGTTCACTTCGGCAAAGCAGACACGTTTCAGCGCAGCAAGCCACTTCTCGTGCTCTTTATGTTTGTTTGAGCACACGAGACGAAATTATCCACTCAGGCACACAATCGCCTCGTTCTTTTTGCCAAGAAGCGTTGTTGTAACAACGGAAAAAACACCTTTGTTGTCGCCCAGAAATACACATGGCTGGAACTTTGAGATACTGATTTATCGGCCGTTGGCAATTTCTGCCTTGGGTGGCCTAAAGTGATTGCGGATGGTAACGCACATCCAGTACTTTGTGAGAAACCTCTCGGATGGAGTATTTGGGTTATTCAAGTTTGTACATTGTTACTATGACGCATTTTCAACTATGTTCAAGTAAATGCCCTCTGTTTGTCGCCACCCAACAGGGTATGAAGCTCAATTGATGTATCAAAAAGTCAAAAGCACAAACGATTGGAAAAGTTGGTGACATAGAACTTTCAACAAAAACAGTTATAAAACTGTTCCACAGCAGTAGATTACGCTGAAGAGCGCAATAAAAACTGACCTAAAGAAAATGCTATGACAATTCGAAAATAAACATGGAAAAGGAGTTGGAACATGGCATAATAAACCAAGACGTGTTTTTGCTAAATCAAAAAATCTTGAATTTTGCTTAACTTAAGAATAAAAAACAAATTTTTAAGAAGTGAACATCGCAAACTACGTGATTGCAAAAATAACGAGTTTATTGACTTTACCCAATTATACAACACTGAAACATGGAAGAGCTCTGCAAAATTAGCATCAGTTAGTTTTTGCAGTTGAATTCATTTTTGCATTTATGATTTATTACCTTAAAAAATAATCACTTATTACACGACTCCGTGACTAAATCCGCCATTAAAGTTGCATTTGTTTGCAAGTTATAATGCTTCAGATTATACGTTTGTGTTTGTTTGTTTTAGGGTGAGAATTCATGTTGGCAAAAGTGCTAGTTTTGGCACGTGTCTGTTCGACTGCGTTTAAAACCTATCCCAACGTGTTAAGCAATCGACCAAGATTTTACAACCATATTGTGATTTCCACAGTCAGTGTAACTGGACTGTCACTTTCTTAACACTCGTAAAAAAGTTGCAGGCAAGCTTGTATGTTATTGGCTCAAAAGCGAGGTGTTGCAGAGAGTTGTTGTTTGGTAGCTGTTTGCATGATTTTAGGAATAGTTCGAACAACAAACGCGGAAAGTTGCAGATATACGAAGGAGAAGGATATAGACGGAACGAAAAAGATCAAAATTCTCCACTAGGGTTTCTTTGTTAATGTGACTTACAGTGCAAAGAGTAACATAGGCTATTTTTCATTATGAAAGACGCTTGACAGCAAATTTGGACTGTCTTATTAAGCGAATGTTGTCTCGTAACGGGTACCCCAACAATTTTTTGGACCGTTGCATTCAGCAATTCTTAAACAGAAAATACGGTGTCACGTAACAACGTGGTGCACCGACTGAACCCTCTCCCTCACCCAAATATGTTTCATTACAACTACCGTATTTGGGTTCTATATCTAATAACATACGACAGGAACTCAGCAGCTTTATAAG
>JGI24158J21664_10001154_pt1 | contig 28577 bp, 17 predicted proteins | sample Ectturendosymbi3_FD_21664 | JGI IMG/M metagenome (IMG submission 21664) | reverse complement strand
ATCACGTGAACATTATGCAATGCATGCAACCTAACTTTTTATTGACCGGTCAGGTGTACCCCATGCTCATGTCGAGTGTGCCCATACCTGGAGTCTAGAGTCTAGCTCACATCAAAACGGAGGCACGAAATCAAAGGATAGTCGAGCATGATAAAAGATTAGCACTGTCAAACACGTAACCACGAATTTCGAATGTGGTAAAAATGTTGTGGTAGTTTGTTGCATATTTCTAGAACCGCGTTTTGTGGTTGATCATAATGGTTATAATGTCATATGTATCGAAAAAAGGGTAGGAAGGGATCACAGGGTGTGCAAAAATACCAAAGGAGCCATGAACCGAAAAAGGTTGAGAAACATTGCATTAGAATAGAAGGTACGGCCCTCCACTAAGCACAGACTTCTCAAAGTGGCCCCCGAGCCAAATTAATTGCCCACCCCTGCCCTGGTGGCAACAGACTGTTACCACTTCGCTCGATGGTTCCAAGTGGAAACAAAGTCAATTTCAGTAATTAATTGCGCAATACGGTCACGTGACAACCATGTCGTTTCAGACCCGCTAGTGGCGGTAAAATGGCGCAGATTAAACTTTATTTTAGGTCTCAAACTAACTGTTGTTTCCAACAAACGCGTCCTGCATATTCCAAAATATTGGTGGAAGGATTTGCTATGTACGTGCGCCAAAAAACAAATGTGGTCATTTGCATTGCATGATTTACAGAAAAACTCTCGTCTTCAAAACTTTGCCAACAAATTTGCCTGCACATATGAGTCAGGTTATTCAAGTGGTGAACTTCGTTTTTTGCGTACGTGCCTCAGACACAAGGTCCACATCACATTGGATAAAAGAATACAAGGTTACAGAAATGCTTATACATAACTCTTTACAAGGTAGGAGTTCGTTGGTACGTGCAGTCGATACTGAAGATGAACGAACACTTTTACAATGCACCAGTAATAACAACTGCATTCGGGCATTGTCATAAAAAGCGTTACACAATTGGACAAAAATATATATTTGTAACGCATCAAACAAATAAAGTGAGCGGATAAAAAAAAGTTGGATGAAGATGCGAATCGTTTAACAAAGGTGTATAAATTGTTTTTAAAACCAAATCATCAAATGTCCTGACAAAGTGGGTAAGTTGATGTGGGAGAACACTACATTCATAGAATGTAATGCAAAATCCGACGGGCATTGTTGCAGGCCACACGGGGGCGCTTACAATAGCCTGTGTGTAGTTGCACCACAATTAGCAGGCATGCAATAAGCAGGAATTGTTTTTAACTGCAATAGAGCACTGAGCAAAGACGCCTCTGAGCTTGTTTGCTGCGCACGAGAGTGATTTCACTTGTCTCTGCGTGTCATTGTAATCCTTCATGAAGTAACACACCGTGATATTCGACTTGGTCGACAAATTCAACACCTACGTCATTCAGGGAAACAACTGGGGCGGAAGGCGGTTTAAACTTTTTAGGCGGAAAACATACACAGGTTGCCTTGTTTTCCATCTCTTCAATGTCGACATTTTTCTGAACTTTTGAAGCGGTCGATTCGGAATACGAATAATGTTGAGTTATTGGCTTTCGAAAGGAGAAGTGTTCAAAGGGTATTGTAACCTGAATTTATTTCTTTCGTAGAAATAAAAAAAAATTTTGGATTTTCTATATTCATGACAAACTTTGGTGGTTAAAAGTTCATCTTCTTTCAGATTTGTTTTACACACTGAATAGTTTAAATTCAAGTTTACAAAGGCAAACCGAAAATACTATTACAGCAACTTCAACATTAACTTCATTTGACAAAAAATTGATATTGTCGAAAAGTAAACTTTTATGCGTTTCCTACTGTTAGTGAATCTCCGTTGAAAATGAGGATTTTCCAGAAATATTTAGACACGCTGACTGCTCTGCAGTGATCACTTCCAAATTACTTCGCAGAATTCGGCGTAAATGACTTTAAATGGGCAATTAATCCATTCAGAAAAAAGAAATTGCCAATATATCTGCAGAACGGCAGACGAACAGCTCATTGATTAATGAAACAACATTTTCTACCAACCAGCATTTGCCCAAAAGAGCATAGATGAGTTTTGCCTGCCCACCACCGAACCTTATCCAATGATCAGCTCGAAAGCTGTGAAAATTATCTAACCATTCGCACATTCATGGCTTTGCGAGTATGGATTTTCAGCGCTGACTGAAATTAGAGGTAAGAAAAGAGACTTCTTGGTATTGGCGATGAAATGCGCGTTTGCTTGACGTCATTGGTGCCTCGCATCAGTTTGATTTGCGCTTGAAATCAGGAGCCGCATTAGAAAAATTACATTCATTTAGGGGTATTATTGTAGTAATTACGTGAAATTGTGCCCCGTAAATTTTAGAATTTTTTAATGTCCCAGAGCGGTAAAAGCGTTAAAAACAACTCTGAGCCAACGTTCTCATCAAAATGCAATTCAAACCGCGACCAATATTTTCAACCGTTCGCCCGCCATATTTTGCTGACGCCGCGACCCAAGTCAGACGAACAAACAACAAAATCACGTTACACTATTTTTGTCATTTAGTGACGAGTCATGCTGTGCAGTCGACTTACAACAAGTCAACTTTGCACGCAAACTGTTGCTCACTCATGCCAAAGTTTGCAATATCGCCCGCATCAGCGCGAGAACCGAGCTTTGATCAACGGAAGTTTATTTCCGATATTTCAAACGTAAATTGTCTGCAGTGGAAGGCATTGTCTGCGTAGTTGGCATTTTTCGGAGTTGTACGGAAATGAATTGTGTTGTTGCCCACCTTTGGTCCACGAGGTGAAACGGCCAGTCAAAGCCTGAATTGCTACTTCGGTTCCTACCGCCCGGGTTAAAATCGTTCACCTCAAATCCAAGACTTCAACTCATGTGACCTGGGTCTGCAAAAATTTTATATGGTTTGTCTTCCCTTGTTGATTTGCCATCTTGACAAGCGTCAATCGCATTTTAAAATGCAACTTGTAAAGACGCATAACAAGAATAAACCCATGTTTTGTTTACTGGAGTTTGACCACTTGACCTAAAACCATCCCAACTTCTATTTTCGATGCGGCATACCCTTGCCAAAAGACTTGCATACATTTTTGCTCTTCACCTTATTTTTGAGGTGGTTTGCAAATTTTTTTGTATGGCAGCGGTCAGGCGGATTTACGGACTTGTTCAAATTCCAGTTGAATCAAAGTTGGCAGTCGCATGACCGTCATCTAGTTTTGCAAATGAGCTTACACAACATCCTATTTTGATATATCGAAAGCATGACCACTCTACCAGAGGGGTCACGGCCTCCCCCAAAACCTACGAAAGTTGCTTCATTCAACACGAATTTTTACAATTCGGAAAACAGCATTCGCGACATAAGGCCATTTTTCGTCCATTGTTTTGCCACAGCAGTGTTGTCAAGTATACTTCATCCCTCTTACAGTAGCGAAGCCGTAATGTGACTTGGCTACCAAATATTAGTGAACTCGTCCCCCTCCCTTAACCTTACTGCCTGGATCCGCCCTTGCGCTCTTCTGTGAATCATGGAGCTTACACCAGGCCCGTAGCCAGGTTTCAAGATTTGGTGGGACACAATGCATTTTAGGGGGGCACGATTTTTGCTTTTACTATATGTTTAAAACAAATTTTTCTGGGCGCAACAAAATTTGGTGGGGCACCAAAGAAATTTAGGGGGGCACCGCCCCAGAATGCCCCCCGTGGTTACGGTCCTGGCTTGCACGCCTAGGCTCGCTTCACGACAATCTGCTATAAACCTACTAATACTTTTGGTTTACCTAAAGGCTAATTTTCAACGTACGTGAGACCAGGATATCTTGAGGTACACGCCAAGATCTTGATGAACTGGATCAACATCAGACAAGCATTTGTTGTATTCAGGAGTAAAAGACAAAGATTATTTGCATGAGAATTAGTTAACGAACAAACTCCTACGAAGCGTCTATGTCAGGGGTTCCAACCTGGGGTACATTTGCCTATCCGGAGGGTACATTTAAGGTTAGCAATAGAAGATGGAAATATATTTACATATTGTTTATTTCCAAATGTTTATACATATGTCACTTAATATTATTATCAAAAGTCATTATATGCCTATTGTTAAATATATCTATGGATAATTCTACAGTAATAAATTATTTCGTCATAAGGAATTTTAGGGATGCATGTCCATGCCGATATTCTGAAGGGGTACATGCCCATCTTTGAAAATACTGAAGGGGTACATGGTAAGAGAAAGGTTGGGAACCCATGGTTGATGTGATCCAATCAGCTTCATGCAACCCACGCACATTTCTTCATTCTACCTCAGACTTACAACCTCCATGCCTGATGTCTGGAACTCTGGCAAGAAACTGGAGGGGCAACACCGTGGTTTCCTAAGCCGCGACACAACCTGACGCTGAAGCGAACACACATTCACGTGCTTCGCCTGCACTCCACACAGGCCCGTTGCCAAGTTTTGAGGTTTGGGGGTAAAATACATTTTTAGGGGTCAAGATCTTTGTTTTATGTTTGACACAATTTTGGGAGCACAAAATTTAGCGGGGCATTGCCCCCCGAGGCTACGGGCCTGACTGCAACGTATACTCACTCGTATTTCCGTGAGTTTGTTAATTTGTGCTATTGACGGGTTTCGCTTGTTACAGCATTTGTTATCACGCACCACTCGCTCGATTGACGAAGATCTTCCAGCGACGCGTCAGACGTCGACACATAACGAAGCGGTGATTGTCAACCAACCTCGAATGAACTTTCGACCCACACCACTGTAGGTAGAGATGCAAAACAAGGAAAATCAGTTGACATTGTTTTCCCCATACGGCAAGAATAAATGGGATTTTTGACGAGGTCAGGAAATCAGTTGAAAACCAGCTGAAAATGAAGCAGTCTGTTGTGTGATCAGTAGGCATCACAGCCACATCCATCCATTCCGTACAGAACAGACGTAGGATTCAATACCAATTGAACCGTGCACTAGAAACCCGTTTCGCAATGTCCGGCTCAAGCGAAACGAAAGCAGTCAGCGCAACTGAAGCACGCGCGTTATGACTTCGGCGCTGTGTCAAAGAAACAGTCCTCTGGGCGTCGGAAGGATCTTTTCCAGGGGGGTCAACAATGGATTTTTCCACGGGTAACCAGATATTTTTCCACGGGGGGCCAAAAACGGTGAAATTTCATTTTACCCACTCGAAACCATGAAAACAACCTCTTTTGCTAAAAGTTTAAAACAGGAAAATGTCTAATTTCAAATTCCAGAGGGAAGCCAAGTCCCCCTTCCGATGTCCACGGTTTTGTCGCGAAAATAACCTTCCTTCCCAGAACGCAGTGGCCTGTTGAGACAAGCAGGCAAATTGCCACCGGACGAGTTTAATGTTATTAACTGGGCACCAGCGAACGGCGTCACTGTCGCAGCCTGGCACGACTCAAAAGTCGTCGCACGTTACTTGGTGTTCACGAATTCCTCGCACGTTACACGTTATTCGTCGCACATTACTTGGTGTTCACGAAGAGACGTAGGGCTGAGTGCAGTCGAATTAACAGAGATGGTCAATAAAAGTAAAGCACTGATTAACAAATCACCAGCTCATCTCATTAAAACCAAACTAAAATGTGCACGTCGCATATGCAAAACGCGAATTCACAAAGTTCCCGATAAGGTAGCCGATACGCGGGGTGCTATCGAACGGTAGTTTCCAAGGCGTCTTAAAGTGTTGACGGCACATCGACAACCTTTAATACTTGGCAAGGCTGTGAGATTTTCTATGCGCGTTGCATGAAATTTTCATTTCTTCCAATCCTCCGCCCTAATTCACATTCGACGCACACATCACTCAAACGACGCGACAAGAACACAATAAATACTGACAAGCGACAAATTGCTGCAGCGCTTATGACACCGACAGCCCGGATTGGCCGCTCGGACTCGCTTCGGTGGGAGTGGCGGGGGCTTGGCAGTCACTTGAAACGTCGCTGCGATCAGCAGCAGGCGATCTGATAAAAGCCTGCAAAGTATAATTGAACCACGTCGTTAACATAGCACGACAGCTGAGCTGATTTCAAACAACGCATTTTCAACGTATCAGTTGACACGTGACGTCGAGTTTCCAGCAGGACCGCGTTAGCACTGGGCAGTGCGGGAACGCGTGCGGAGCGTGGTCGTTATCGGTTTTGCTGTAATTAATTGGTTTTTCCAACGGCGCACGTCCGACACCGGTTAATTGAAACCGAAAAACTTGCGACGTCGCGGTTTCGAGCGATCACGATGACGTCAAATCGTGCAGCGAGGTGGACATCTGCTGTCAATAAACTTTCAGTGGCAAAATAAGTACCGCAACATGAATGGCGCCACCACATCCTTGCGTGCTGCTAAGCGTCTACAGCTGCCTCCGCTTTACACCACGTGTTGCCTTTTTCGAAATCTTGTCGTGACCTGTAATTCGAATCTGAAGCGTCTGAAATAACGCGTGAGCTTCTCGCCAATAACGCAACGAACGGTGGCGAGCCAAATGCCTGACCTCAAGCTTATGAATAATTTCTAACTGTCAGTGCGATAAGCGTCGTTTTGCACTACCGCTACACGCAGCTGCACNTTCCGCCGATCCGGAACGCGGCCCGGAGCCAGCTTTCACTCGTCCACCAAACTTGCGTGCAACTGAATACCACGACCTCGGGCCGGACGTGTGTTTGCAGCTGGAAACGCTGCTCGGTACTGGTCACGTGACTTACAGCCGCCTCGATGAAGGAATTTCCACGATTTACTCCCGGCCTGAGGCCGCACTCGGTTCATGAAACAACATTTCCGAAAACGGATTGATATTTCTGTTGTCAGCAAATTTTCGGAACGTTAAATGCATGAGCAAGGCAGAGTTCGAGGATTTCACGTCTGGCGTAAACAGCGTGCGCTGCAAACTTCAAATCATATTTTCTGCCTAAATGCTGACTGCGTGAACTTGTTTTTTCACGGATTTCCTGTTCTGGCAATATCCGTTACCATCCTGCTTGACATGAAAATTTGTTTGAAGCCAAAACTGCCTTTCTTGAATTTTATCATTAACCCCAAATTCTATATAATTTATTTTTGTAAATATGGAACTTTCCAAAAGAACGCACAGTAGAGTATTAACCCAGTTTATTGCTTAAAACATTTTCTAAGGCAAGTACGAAGAGCCATCGAAATGCTAAATGAAATGCAAAGAGTGCAAAACTCATGCTGCTCAGGAACATTGCAAGCTTAAGCAGCCANACCCGCTAACCTTACATAAATTGGTTGCAACAAATGTACAATTATAGCCAGAAGACACGGGGCATGAACTTTCAAGATGCACCAACATTTCAGCGAAACGTAAGGACTGTATAAAAAGCAGCATCTCGGTACATTCGAAAACGCCCTAATGGTGCGTCCAGGGTTCGTTGAAAACTTACTTTTATCGAACGCGGGTCCTCCGGTTCCTTTTTGGCCAAACACATTGAGACGAGAGCGAAGACTTCGATTGTTTGTTCCAACCCCGGACCGGCGGTGTCGTAATTCACATTCGCTGACCTATTCGAAAAACTGAGCTTAACGTATTTCAAAAGGCGCCATCCATTAGATGACAGTCGAGGTGACCTTTTATTACTCGCACCATTATCGCAATTTAACCATCGGCTTGTAAAATCCTCCGCAATGTAACGGGTGAAGCGCATTGATGTGCCCGCAAGCGCCACCCACCGGCTGTGAGTGTGGGAAATTTTAACCGGCCACTTATTCTGAAGTATAACCCTGAATAACGGAAGTGCTGCGCGACCTGTTTTCATGGCAGTGGCGTAGCTAGACCAATTTTTTTTTGGGTCAAATGTTTGATTTTATGCGAGTAACAGTATTTTGTTTGGGAAACCGCCTCTCAAAGCACAAAATAACTAGATATGTTAAAAATTTGGGGGTCATGGCCCCTTGACTACGCCTATGTTTCATGGGTCTCTGGTCATGGCGATCTGACTGCAGTGAAGCGAGGCAAGTCGAGAAACCGCGTTGTCCTAACTGAACATTTCTCATCCTCCTCGTCCTCGTCCTGATCAAACAAACAGCATTACCCCAGCTCTGGTCAAAGGGAAGGCGCATTACTACGTTCTGGAGTTGTTTTCACGTACATCGTTACTTCTACGTTTCTACACAATCGAGCTTTTTGCATGTTTGACACAACAGTGACGATGGTTGTTGTTTCGAAACAATCGGTCACGTGACGCGCTCAGACGTCATCAGCACGCAAAGCAGACCACAATCGCTCGGCGACCGGTCGAGCGCGTATCGTTCAAAGCGAGGAGTCAATGCTCGGCGGAGCAACANAGACATGAACCGCTAACATTTCGGGGAAGGCAGAACGACTGGCTTTGAAATAACTTTTTTTGACTTTGAAAGAAGCTTTTTGNAAAAGTAAAAAAACGCAACTCATAACCGAATCGCGAAAAGAAGAAAATTTACTTACCCGAGAGGTTTCGCAGTTCGACCAGGCAAAGGCCATTTTAACATTAAAACCTACAAGCAGAAAGAAGTATAGTTAAAAATGAGCAACACCTTCATTGCCAAGTTGAAAAAGAAGCGAATGATAAAGCGCGCAACAGCAACCTAAAGAAACGATCGGTGTTAGGATCAAGAAGTTTTTATTTTAAGTATAAGTCATGAAATGCTTTTTTTCTTGTCGCCATGTGATCAAGCAAAACATTTCAACGACTAGAGCACTAACACTACTTCTAGGTATCCACCAAATGCAGCCCGTTGTTCGCATTTTATTCGCACAAGTAAAAACACACGGCTTTCCCTTCACGTTACGTTACGCTTGATCGGTTGGATTGTGTGGAGCGACAGCTCTTTTTCCAAGTCACGTTACGAGAAAAACAAACGTACGCAACTTCCGCGTGCACTGATTGCTGCCCACCTTTCGTTTTTTGAAAAGAGGAGACATTAGTTTTACAGTAAATCAACGCACTGCTCCGAGAGCAGTAACGCGATATCAGACCAGGTACCAGCTTAGGCTTTCTGTGTTTGCAGCGAACGCCCAGAACGCGAGAAGCGGGGCACCTCGGGCACAAATGACAGACCCAGGAAGAGGCTATTTTCAACCGCGCATAAAGAAGTTCGGCAAAGTAGACATGAGATAAGATGCTCACAGGATCTGATGTTCATAACGTGACAGCTGCAGTCGAGCAAATGAGAAAAACAGCGTTCTATAAATTGAAAACTTGATTCGGAGCCGACTTACGTTTACTTTCAACTCGCGACCGGTCGTTTTCCTTTCAATGAGCTTGTAAGCCAAGATAGGTAGTTCCTTGAGAGAAAAAAAGATGAACTTAAAAGAAGACACTCGCAGAAAGTAGTGGCCTTGAGGAATAGCACTTTGCAGTCGATTTCAAATTGCCTGTTGTGGAAATTACAAAATGCATGCCGGAATCGAAACTTTTTCATTACGTACCCTGTAACAGTACATTAGTCTAAGTGCAACATTTATAGGTGTATCATGGTATACTAGACCACAAAAGCATTAGAGGCCATCGTGCATGCTTGTAATAACGCCTTTGTACAATTCCGTAGGGTTCTAACTTGCATTAGAATGGTGTTTTTTTCCTAGAATTTGATATGGGGATAACTCTGACATGAGTAAAAAGGCAAGCTTCCCATTTGCCAGTACTTGATAGGTTAGACACCTATGAAAAGACCTTGAACTTCGTTGAGAGAATGCAAAGCAACATACGGTAGAAGAAACAAGGTTAACGATGATTCGTCAGCTTGAAATAATAAACTGCCGGGCTACATATCAATTCACAAACGGTGATTCATTCACAAACTTCAATTGAAAACACTTCGTTGGCGATATTGAGCGCGGTAAAATTAAAATGTCGTCATGAACTCTTTGTTCTTGAAATAACCTCGCGCAATCATTTTGCAAAATTATTTATCTGATTTTTTTATTGTTTTTACGAAACTAAAGAATATTTGTTAAAAGAAAAAGTTACAGTGGATTTTTTAAATACAACAAAATTTTACGCGGCACAACTGGGCAACCATAGAAATGTGAAGATGATATACAGTAAGTGTCAACTTGACTGCAAGGGAAAATAGGTAAACAACAGAAACAAAATACACATGCAAAAGACATGAACAACAATGACAAGGCGTACACACCGCTGCAAAATTACATGAAGAAACAATTAAAAGTCAGGGATTAGCATCGATGCAACGGAGCAAATCTACTGTACAGTAAAAATAGGATACAAATAATTAAGAACTAAATGTCACTATTTTGAACAAACAAACGCCCTCATGTTCCAACGAGTCTATACTTCAATACACGCGGTCCTTCCGCAAGTCTAACGCTACCATCGAAGTAAAAAACGATGATTTGAATTTACCACAGAAATAGGAGAACCAGTCTGATCGGGAAGCAACTCACCGATAGAAACACTCGCTTGACCACGCCGTACTCGATGGACAAAACGTCGAAGCCGTTGTCGCGAACATACATCACCATGCCACGGCAATCGAACGGCCCCGAAGTCTGGAATGTAAAAGAATGTTTATTATTACCAAAACCCGGTTACATGATACAAGAAAGCACCGTATTTCGCGAGTTGGGTCACAAATCAGCTTCAATCCCGACGCCATCCACGTGGTGAGTAACTGTCGTTAAGACGTACCTGCAACGTTTGCAGTTACGCAGTAGATTGGGATAACAAGCGCGTTAGGGCACCTGTAGACGAAACCACACGTTGGAGTCTTTTCTGATTTTATTTCTTTAATTGACTCGTTCTTTATTCGGGCAATGTAGAAAAAATCACAAAAACGGGGATGATTTAACTCGGTCGTAAACTCGAAACGTTGTGCAACTCTACGATCTACGGCGCAGAAAATTTGTTTGAAGCCAAATAATAATCTGTTACGGACGAGACAAACGCAAAAGCTGGGCGAGAGACTCTCCCGCAGACGGCGGCTTGAGGGTTATGGCAATAGTCAGAATTGAAACATCTTGTTGCTGCGTTGCGTCAACCAAGGGGCACAAATACAGTTCGACACAGTTACAAAAGCCTGAGATGAAGCAGTTTTGGTGATAAGGACATATTGGCAAGACTTTTACTGCAACAGCGTTTTGGGGCGCCGATAGCTCAGGGTGGAGTGTCCGCCTCAGAAGCGAAAGGTTGATCGATGATGGACGCGCAGCCACTGAGTGAATCGTTCCTTGGGCAAGATCGTTGGTCTTCACCTTCCCGACATGGCCAGTGTTTCAGCAGCCTGTGTACTTTTGATGCACACGCAGCTCTTCGGCAAAGCAAACATTCTTGGACATCAATCGCCACGCGGGCACTGACCCGTGAAATTAATCACCACGCGTGCACTGACCCGTGAAGTCAATCACCACGCGTGCACTGACCCGTGAAATTAATCACCACGCGTGCACTGACCCGTGAAATTAGAAATGGCATGGTACCGCTGATGGTCCGTTTTTTCAGGTGGACCGCTAAGATTGAACCAGCGGACCGCTAACGCTTAAAAACTTTCAAAAAAATATTTTTGAGTTAGAACCACTCGGCGGCGTAAAAAGTGAGTGAAACCACCAACTTTTGTGTAGGCATTAATAGGTGCAAATTGAAAATTAATGAGTGCTTTTTTTATACGTAACAAATCACTATCACTTTAGCAGTTAAACTGTTTTTGTTTGATATTTGTAAGTAGAACGTGCAATTGTTTNGCGGGCCATGGGCGGGCCGGATTGAAAAAGAAAAAAGTGCCCTCGGCCCGCTAATGGGCGGACCGTTAATGGGCTAGATTTTGCGGGCTATGGGCGGTCCGGGCTCAAAAAATCTTGGACCGTACCACCCTACTGCAAATCAATCATCACGCGTGCACTGACCAGTGACTCGCAAAGTCGACATTCAACTCACATTGACGAGAACGTTGAAGAAGAGATCGACGCTCGCCTCTTGTGCCATCCTTGAGTTCATTTTCTTTTGGTTGCACAACGTGGCCTGGTTTTGAAGCTCCTCAACCCCGGCTTGCATGTTCTCCATGTCGGTCTTGTCGCCTGGATGTGAACAGTTGGATACTTTTTGGTTGGGGCTGGCGAAGTATACGCCGTAACAAATACGTTGACAACACAGAGGTAACATGTCGCAGGTAATACATGTAGGACTGTGCATCAAAAAATATTTGGAATCACACCAAAGGTAGCACCAGTTATCCTGAAGTAGCGCCAGTAAGAGATTAATAACATGGTGTGGCGAGAGCATTCGGGTCCTGGTCATTTTTGACGCAACCATATTTCAGACCGATTGCAGAAAATTCGTTGAATTCCAATTGTGCCTGTTTTTACAAAACCCGGAAAATTCATCTCACCACATTGGCACACCTGACTCCACACGTGTTTTGACCATGCTTGCGATCTGCGCTACTGAGACTGTCCAGTGCGTGCCTGGAAAATGGACGCGCGGAACGTGATAAACGGTTTTCCTTAATCTTAGAAGCATTCAGCATTGCTTTCCAGAAAAGCTCATCACTGAAGCCGCATAATCGAATCAGCTTATAACGATTTTTCTGAGCAGCGGAAAGTTCCGTCGCGTAACAGGTGCTTGATAGTCCACGAAAACCTCACGCAGAGTAAAATTAGCGTTCGGTTCACTGATGCGGCAAAGCAATGCCAACATCGCTAACCAGCAGTGATGTCAGGCTGAGCAAGCCGCTATCCCTTCGGGAAGCTGAAGCAGGAAGTTAGTATTGCTCGAGCTTGGTAATTAGCATTGTACTGCAGTGAGTTCACAAAAAACGGGCAAAACAATGCTTTCCAAGACGGAAAGGTGAGATTCACACTGAGAACTACTGTGCCATATATCGAACTTCTGTCCCAGGGCTGGCCAGAAACCGGACTTACTATAAGCTTGTAGTCATCTAAAACTTTCTACGCATGCGCCAAGCACAACAGACGCCACTAATGACTGACGTATTAATGACATGGTGGGGTCCGAAACATTACAACCGAGTCAAGCCGGACAGTGTACTTTCCGTCAACGGAGGCTTGCAAGGCCAAAAAATTCATCGCAGGAAACCGGATGCAAAGACTGCGTCGCAGTCGCAGTTCTTACCAAGACTGGCGGCAAGTTGCCGATGAACGACGACGTCAGCGTATCTTCGTATCGGGGAGGTAAAGTGCGTGTAGAGCGGGACGTTCAAGGCGTAGTGCCGGTACACAGTTGGGTCATCGAAAGCGCCGGCACAGATGTAGGTAGCAAGCTGAAGCGAAAAAAAGTAAACTGAAACGAAAATCGCAATGACAAGCTGCAAAAGGCAAATTTCTCATTAAAACCGGTTGTTGTCCAGTGATAAACCTTTACACATTTTCATTCGTTTTTTGGGCTGTACTGAAATTAGCAGTAAAATCAAAGTGATGCCCATAAAAACTTCATTCCTCAAACAAGGAGCCAAACAGCAATCATCTAAAAAGAACCTGCGTGTATACCGCTAATACTGTTCACTTTAGAATCGTCGTCTACACTCCCTAAGAAATTAAGGCCAGGGCAAACAAAATCGAGCTTTACTGAATTGTTTTTCGAGTGCTCTTGTGATTAGGTTGTGCAGGAGAGCAACGTATAACTTTGGTGACTGCAAGCGAGCGACACATCCGCCAGGAGAGTTCGCGTAACCAAAAACATCTTCAATTTTCAAAAACTTTTTTGCAGCACTCAAAACGCCTTGCTAAGCACACAAAAGCGTTGCAGTCATCGTATTCGTAACCGCGAAAAAGGAAAACATTGACACACCTGCTGAGGTTTGATAGCAAGCAGGTAGAGGGCTTGCTTCCTGCAAGCAGCGAGCTCGTCGTCACCGCAAACCTGCTCCAATGAGCGCTGCACACATAAGATAGAAACAAGAAGCATTCAGACAACAGCACAGAAATCGCAGAAACCGTCGACCTTCAAAGTTAAGACACATTTGAAAACGAGTTGTCTTAACCAATGTTTGAAGAATCTGTTACATTTTATTCCACGTTGTCTGTTTGTATAGCAAAGCTGCCCACGCTTCAATGATAACGGTGAAACCAGCAGTTCAAGAAGGTCCAAGCACGCTGTTGACTGAGTTTTCTCGAAAATCCGCCTCCATCAAATAAACGTTTAGCGTCTCTTTCAGAATGTGCTTAATATGTCATTTTGGAAAGAGGATCAGTACGAGCCCCATCGTATTTTTGAGGAAGCACGTTTGGAGCCTGTCGCGTAACTAGCAAGCATGACAACTCAACTTACCGCTAGTTCTCCCGAGGACGATGCATCCAGTGGCAAGCCGATCGCTTGACAGTGCGATACAACGGCCCGCATACCCTCCTGCAAAGGATGAGCAGACTTGCGGTTGTTGCAACATTATCACGCATATATCAAACAGCAGTTCGTTCTTCTCGGCTTGGTTTGTTTTTTGAGAACATCGATCACAAAGCTGTTATTGTGCGAGCGGTTGCGTGCGCAACCGAGCGACGCGGTATTGTGAACAAAACAGAGACACACAACAGAGGTGACCGCAGATCCGGAATCGACTCCGACAGGATTTTGCGTTTTTTGCGGACCCGGATACGGAGTCAATTTTTATTTTCAGCAGCAGCAGCAGGAGTCTGCATGGTCTTTATAAATACCATTTCGTAAGTACAAATAGCGCTGAATTTCGGTTGCATCGATGGCTGCCGGAGTTTGAACAGGAGTCGGATTCTTGTATTTGAAAAAATTTCGGTCCGGATTCAAAAATTCCGGAACAGGGGCGGAGTCAAGAGCCGGAAAATGTGACTTCAGCCACCTCTGATGCGCACATGAGAAGCCAAGTTCATACGAGCGGTAATTGAGCGATTTCAAAGTGCAATGCTGATTTTTGGAAAAATTAGACGAGGAAAAAGCACATAAGTTAAATGCGGAAAAGAAAAATTGCACCCTGATCTACATTCAAGGCTTTGCTTACCTCTTTGGGCGGCGAATGAGAACGGAGGAACGCTACATTCGGAAACTTCTTGTATAAATGATGCGCCACTGCCATGTTAGCCAGGAGCATGAACTCTTCTATCAACCTGACGAAAATCCGTTTTTTAGACAAAAAGACTCATAATTTCCTACAAGCAAGAACGAAAACACAACTGCACAACCAAGTCAGAGACCATTTCAAAGATGCTCCAAAACAGAGAAATTACAGTCGTTGTGTGGTCACTCCAGCGCTACAGAATAAAGAAAAACGATGTATTTGTGCTGTTTTTGCAACAACATTTAAGTTAGTAACTGAGAGTGGAATATTTACGTCATGGCTACCACCAGACACCAATTCAACATTGGACGGCTGAATATTCAAAACGCAGGGCAACATAACGCATCGGCAAAGACGTTTAGGGCAGGAACAAACTTCACCCACGAAAGTTTATCCCGAATGTGTCGCGCCTATTTCTTGAACGGGTATGGAACAACGATCACAGAAACACTAGCTGTCGCTTCCTTTGCTAATGATTTTCCTAAGCTCGGCAATTCACATCTAAAATAACTAATCCTATTTGGTAAACGCGCCACTGCTTACCAAGCAGCCACAACAGTGGGTCACAATTCACAGGACATGGTTAACTGATGACTCCTCGGGGTAAAGTTAGCTTTGGAGCAACTCGACACAGTCGGCATGAGTTCCTTGCAACTTGAGCAATTCATTTTTAGCCAATAAGACAGCACGCTTACTGAGAAGGCAACGGCAAGAGGAAGATCCACCATGATTGGGGCAGTTAGCATGCCAGAATTATTATTAATTTCGCTTTACCTCCTTAACTTGCAGATTGTTGACCTCATCCGAAAGCGTGAAATGGTCAGGACAGGATTTCATCAGAAAGAACATATAAATTTAATGACAACAGTCGCTCTATTCGAAGGAATTAACAGAATACCGTAGTTTTTTCGACAAGGAGACAGTTACGTGGTGTGAGCGTTGCCAGGTAACCAGGTAACGCGCAGGTGCTGAGTTGCAAAACAAGATACGTCGTTGACTTTGCATCAATTAAAAGCTAAAGCCATTTCGCTTATTAAAAGTATAATTTTATAGCAAAAATACGTTTCATTGTACATGTTTCCAAGCTCAATCGAACCTCATACGCAGCTTTTCACATTCAACAGAAGCTTTGTTCCCATGATCTTACCCCCGGTTGCGCTACTAACATTTTTTTGCTGTGAAACACAACGATGTAGGCTTGCTGAACGGAGCTAACATTAAGGGCAACCAATGGGTGAAATGTCCATTTTTTTATAAGGATGAGGATGTTCTTTAGTGCGCGTGTCGCTTTGACGTCTCTGTAAGTGAAATAAACAGTTGGAAATATCATGCCCTCGGTGAAGGTACGACTCCCCGCACATGCAGAGACTCCCCTTTAACGCGAAGGGTCTGTTCCTCATCATGAAGGGGGCTACCTTACTAGGCCTGAGTTTTGTGAACGAGCGAAGTTTAAATCTGCATTCTTGCTTTGACAGGTGATCATTTGAACCAGTGGTTATTGGCCTGGCTAAAGGTACTGAACCAGCAAGTTTCATCCGTGCATTCAACGAACCCTTTGTAATTAGAATTAAATCATATCTTTGAAACATAAACGTATATTTTATTTAACGCACAAAATGAACCCTGCATCGAAGCTACGCCGAACCCCTAAACTTCACCCATCGAACCCCTGGGGTTCGACTGAACCCAGGTTAAGAACCACTTGGTTTAAACAAACCCAGTCAACAGACAAGTTACATGTGCATCGATGACGTAGACCGCATGCAAATCGCTACTTAAAGCACAGCGGAACTAACTCGTTGCTCTTCTTGTACTCGTATGTGAAGCAGCCGTTGGGCATGCCAGATTCCGCATCAAGCGAGTAGGCGAGTCGGACCTGGTCGAGTCGGAGCGCCCCGTCAGCCACTCGCTGCCGGCGCAGGTTCTGTGCGATCTGCATCGGAGGAAAACAGGGATTGTGGGAGGATCGAATACGCAAAAGAACCGCTTGCAGCCGATACACGTAAACAAAACCCGGAGACAAAAAAACACCTGTAATGTAATCCTCTCTATCTTGCGTTTATGAAGACGTGTACAAACGGCCAAGATGTTACCCAAGCATATTTGATTGATAACTCAAATTCGCATCTTTTGTCTCTTCGAAGGGAAGTTTGCGAAGCGGCAAGTATATCTGATGGGAATTTTATCAACACAGAGAGTCACAAGTGTTTTAATTACTAAAATTGTGACGGTATTGCTATATTCTGTTCAAGAGCTAAGTAAAACTGTTTCTTTCGCCATTTCTTGGCGTGAAGCAGTCAGTACCAGCCAGGGCTTTTCAAAGCAGGTCGTTTCACACAAATTTCGACTGCCGAAGAAATAGTGATTTGCCGAAATGGCTCGACGATCGTCGCCTACTTTGTGCAGATCCAAAACTTTTTCACGGACGGCAGCGATGGAGTGGCCTCCGTCGATCGCAGGGAACTCGTTGTCTTCGGGAGGTGTCGAAGCGAAGTCGCGATCAGGATCGTCGATGAAGGACTGGGCGTGGTCGTAGCTAAACTGAGCGCAGGACCGGATCACGGACCGTCCGAACCACTCGGACAAGATCTGGCGAATGTTTCATGTGGATGGTCGGTAGGTGCGTGCGAAGAGGAAAGCAATAGACATCAACTAGCGAGCGAATGCTACAACTGCATAGGACACATTCGTTAAGTAGTTACGTATGCCAGTGGTTCTCAAATGGGGGCACGCGTACCCCTTAGGGTACTCAAAGGTACTCCAAGGGGTACATGAATTTTGACATAAGATGGACAAACTATTGACCAAAAGGCACATCACTGAAAAGGCTGAGAACCACTGAGTCGCATACGACGCTGTCACCACGTGTACTACAAGTAAGCAGGTAATCTTGGAAAAATAATTGGCTCCATTGCCAAAACTGCGAAAGACAGAAACAACCAACGCATGGTCGAGAGTCATAAATATAAATAACCAGCGTTCAACACGTGGTGAACTTTACGGGCGTGCATGGGCACGCAAACAACTCTTCACCTTTCCTTTCTCCGTCACTTTCCAGACCGCGGAGAACGCGAGTCGATCCTCCCCCGGATTTAAACTGCACAGCTTTTCGCACAACATGCGGGGGAGCATGGGCACCACCATCTGGGCCATGTAGACCGAAGTGCATCGCCTCCCGGCCACGCGGTCCAGCTCCGTGTTCGGCTTCACGAAGTAGCTCACGTCCGCTATGTGCACGCCGACTTCGTAGTTGCCTGGTGATGTAAGGACGTGACGCGATAATTGTTTTTGTCATCCACCAACTGCTGACTTATTTAGAAAAATAGGGACGTTTGTGAAAAGCTGGTGTTTCTTGAGGTGTACTTGCAACAAAAGGCGACAGAAGTTGGGGCTTGTCGGGAAGAATATGGTGGGCAGCGAACGGGAAAGTGCGAGCAAGTAGCCTCTGTCCACGATGCAAGTTCTGTTTGCACAATTTTTACACCATTTGCGCATTTTTAGCCCCATCCAACACGGAGCACTTGAAACCAACATAGACGTGTTCAAGGTGCGGTGGTCAGCGAACCAACTTTGCGAGTAAGCCGTTTGTCAAGCACAAGACGTGGTGATCACTGTACGTATCGTAAGCTTGGTCGAGAGACGGCAGCGAATCGCTCGCGCAGCAACGAAATACCTTAGAACTTCACTCAATGTTCGTGGACACTGGAAGAAGACCGGTCCTGTGTGTGCATGTGATTTAATAAGAAGCGTAAGTGGAACTGTACATGATCACTGGAACAAAATGTCAATAGCACGAAGACAAAAAGCACTGAGCGAACGCAGAAAAAGCGCGAGACCTCGAGTGCCGCAACACACAAATATGGGAAAGAATCTGTTAACCAAAAAGTGTTAAGTCTATCCCGAAGATACTAAGGTAAATCCATCATTAGGTACATTTCAAACCGAAAACTCAACCACTAACCATCGTCTAATTTCTTGCAATGTAACGCATCGTCCAAATCTCTTGCTGTTGACGGGTCGATGGTAAAAATGCACTCTTGCGTGAAGTCCCGTCTCTTGGCTCGCTCTAACTGCGCATGCACATGAAACAAAGCAACCATTGTTTTCGTCACTTTTCACGCTCGCAATCGCATCGGACATGAAAAGTTTCCAAAATTTTTCAAAGAATACAGACATAGTCGTTGACGAAATCACTACTGTCAACTTACACAGTCGGACTGCTCATTAGCAGTTGCTTTGCGGGTGTGCGAACTAAGCACTGTATCGGTTGCAGCAAAAACCCTGTGATCGTGAATTATCTCGTAAGTCCCAGCAATAAAACCAGATTTGTTCGGTAAGAGGAAGAACAAGCTGCTAACCACTTTCTGAAGAACACATCACGAGTCCAAAATATGTAATTATGCAATATTCAGCGCAGACGTCAGATGACGCAGCACTTTTAAGCAATGCAGTTTATAAAACACCCGTACAAACACTGCCCAGTGCGCGCAACCGCAAGGGCGTGTGCTTCGCCTGAAGCGCAAATAACTTTTTTCTTGACTGGCGACGATGAAACAGCGCTATTCAGATAAACGCAAGAAAATAGGCAACAACAGCTTGTCAACGCTCCAAGTCGCAGCGCAAAGCGTTTGCTGAAAACACAACCAGCCGTTGCAATGGCTTACAACGGCATGCAGCAGGCTGGAGAGACCAGGAGTCGAACTCGTGACAAGCACCGCTTGACCATCGCACGAACGACGGCGCAGCATACACATGCAAGACGCTCTGCAACAGCGGCTTATGGCCAGTGCTGGGTTTGAAAGGTTTAGCTGTGAAATCAGATCAGGTCGCTTGCGAAGCCTCAGCAAAGGTAGAATGAAAAGAAAAGCGGTTTGCTTTATCTTCGGGTCGCTTACTCGCGGTATAGACCAAGGGAAGTCTTTTGGCAGACAGTCTTCGACAAGTTCACTGAATTCGGAGAAGTCGACCTCGTAGTCGATGAGAATTCTTTTCGTCTCCGCTTCGATTTGACCCTTTTCGCCGATGCATTCGCACAGTTCACTTTATTAAAACAAAAACTCGTTGTTTTGCATCTTTACCTCCTGGCAAATACAAATACTCCGTTGCCAACGTTGTCGGGTAACTTGCTCAATGGCCAAAAGAGATGGGCACCCGCTCTTCGGGAAATGTACAGTAGATTTAAACCGGCAGCGACACGCTAGACAAACCGTGCCACTGGCAAGCCCGAGGCAGTCGCCTGTCGGTGAGCTTTTTACCATTTTCAACTGATTTCCACCATTTCTTTTCAGTGGCTTAATGCAAGATATTTCAATCCATACCCAGAAAAGCGGGAGGGCTTCACGCAACAGAAAACTTTGCAAAACCGGGGGAAAGTCGGTAAATTCAAAAATAAGGAACATGACAGGACCGTTATCTTGCTTCCGGAGGAGAAACTGCAAAACATGGTCAAACAAATTTCGCTTGCCCCGTCCAATAATTCCGTCTTACTACCGAGGCTGGATGGCAGTTAGGAATGTGGCTCCCCCGTGCATTAACCCCCTCTCTCGACAGCGAAAACCTGGTCACGAACATACATAACGTCCCACACCAGGCTCGCCGCAAACACACATCGCACTTCAATCCAAAGTTGTAAACGGGCCTCATGTTGAAGACCGAACCCGGCCCGACATTTATTTTTGAAGACAGACTTAGGCCCGAAAGCCGAATTTACCGAGTAAGTGAAGGTACGCGCAACTGCGGGGTATTGGTGGCGTGGAACGATAAACAAAACTAAATAATTTAAAATTAATCGTTTTTTATTGAAGATTTAACCAACTCGATTGCTTCAATAGTAACTGGCGATAAAAGTGCCCGTCGTTGCGAAAAAATTGTGCGCAGGCCTGAACATGTCCCGAAACATTTTGACAAATTTAATCCCGAACCCCCCCGACTTTCGCTCTGCTGCAATCATTTAATTTTGCTTGTTCTAAACCAGTGGTCTCCAAACTTTTTTTGTCAGAGGGCTACATAGGTTGTTACACAACAGTTGGAAGGCCGGATATCTTACGCAATGTGATTGTTTCGGGATATGTTACATTCTACCAAATAAATATATTTTGCTTAATTATTTTTTCATTATTGACAAGACGGCTTCGCGAGCCGGATTTGGCCCGCGGGCCGCAGTTTGGAGACCCCTGATCTAAACAACCAACACAGCTAAGTATCGCAGCAAAAAGCTTCGTTCGAAACGCACCGTACAACTTAATTTCCAAAGCGACGACTTTATACGCCTTTGGACTTCGACACTACAATGCCCTAAACCAGGGGTCACCAACGTAGTGCCCGCAAGGACAAGTAGGACACCCGCGGGGCTGTTCTAAAAATAACATTAACATGATCATTGTCTTCACATTAACGAATGTCAATACTAAAATAATTGAAGGTAAATTGAGCAAAATTTTTATTTCAGAAGTGTACATCAAACTAGTAGCCCTTCGTATTACTCGGTACACAAGACATAGGTCGCAGTTTCAGAAAGGTTGGGGACTCCTGCCCTAAACAGTGCAGTTGCAGACCTGTGCGAGACAAAACGAATAAAATGACAACCTTGTCACATCAGTCCACGCGGCAAACCAACAATTACAAAGTTTGCGAAACGTGCTGAACACGCGCATTCATGTAACCTTGCTCACCCAACCGGGAACAGATGTTGCTGTGACCACTGTTTAATTTTGGCCACATACATAACCTTCGTCACGTCTTGTTCGCGCAGTTTTTCCTCGACTTCTTGCTTCAGTATCTTCATGTATGGGAAGGTGGTCATGACCGGGTGGAACATGTAGTCGTTGCCCTGAACGTTTTACGTGTCAACATGAAATCGAAACTGCAAAATCTTTTCGGAAAAAAGCATCGTTTGATGGTACTGCGCGGCACGACATCTTGCAACAGCGGATGAGGTCAAGCAACTGTCCGCCGGGCCTCGGCCATAACGGTGCCTTTCTCGTTTGAAAAGCGAAGTCAAACAACGATTGCTCCAGCAGGAACATTTCATCAGCCCCGGCCTCTCGATAGTTTTGTCGCTCAGGTCTGAGCAGCAACTGTTAGGAACTACGGATTGTTTTGACGTGGAAACCATTTTCTGTCAGTGTGCAGTGACTTTCACAGAGTACCCGCTTAACAAGACCAGAAACTGAGTCGTTATTCGCTGGCGCCGTTGAAACATTTTTAACACACAACCCGGACACAAAATGGCGTACGCGAGAGTCGGATAAGGGGTTTAAAAACTATTTTATATTTAACAAAACAAAATACTCCCAACGGCTATTCTTTATTGTAACAACTCCATGTAATTTACAGAGTTAAAGTTATTTCCATGTTCATGTATAACAAAACAATAGACGGAGCGAGAACACTCTTAATTTCGTTAAAAAGTATCGCGTTTCGTTTTTGTTTCTACGTGTACATTCCGCAGTTCGTCACGTTTTTTCCCAATAGCATGGGCGGAGGAAAAGGGGGTCCAGACCCCGAGTATTTTTTATAGGGTGGTCCAAGACAGGAGGAAAACTCCGTTCTAACGTGCATAATTTTTATAATTTTGTTGAAGGCGTGATCTTGGTGGTAAGACAAGCTTATTTTCATCTCATCCTTGTTGTGTCGTTATACAATACACGCGTCGCTCTGTCTTTCACTAATGGCTTGATACGAAACATCTTCGTGAAAAATAAGCGAACCGTCTGTTTGCAGTAAGGGAGCTCTCCAATGGTCCTATGCGCAGGAAAACTAAAATGTTACGCATTTCCAAATAATAATACTCGTACAATAGGTTGGCGCCCAGGGTTTGAAGAAGCAATGCCTTACGAATGGGTATGAGTTTTTGGACTGTTTTTTGATTCACATTTTACCGGCATTACTTGAAAATTGGTACCAATGTCGTTTAAGCAAATTGAGATTATTTACCACAGGTTTGCTTCATAATGAACCATGCTTCTTTTGGAGCTAGTGGTACTGACAGAATATGAAAATATCTGCGACAAAATCGCAGAGAGTGGATGTGCGTTTTTTTCGCATTTCAATTATTTTAGAAATTGTGCAAACAAATTATTTTAAGTTTCTAGGTTGAATGATCACTGACGACGTCAAAATTAACCAACCATGATGTAGGTATGGGACCTAAATCGGACCAAGAGACCCCAACCAGAAAATTTGTACCGCCGCCTCTACCCAGCAGTATTCTTTGCAAGCACACCTAACGCAACGTTGCAATCTCGGCAGCGGGTAACAGTTTTTGCAGTCCAACTGTTTCTAGAATTTTCCTCGACTTTTGCATGGCTGCCCCTGCGTTGGTTTTCATGCTTCTGTTTCGCGCCTATCACGTCACGAGTGACCCAAGAACGTTGCCACGAAATTTACTGCCCAATCTAGTGGCCACAATCTTGGACTTACGGCGTAGTGAAATGTTCGTTGCATTTGAGAACAGACAGAAACTATTTTATGTCTGTTGAAGTGATATGTTCTCATTACGGTACACAAACTATTGAACTGGCTACGATCGTCTTAGAAGGCTACATCTCTTTGCTGGTAAGGACTGCCGTCTGGCTTAACGGTAAGACTTGCGGTGACGTACGTGACTGACTGCAATTGCATGCTATCTGGTNTTTGCTGCCGTTTTTGTAGTGTAGCCGTTGTACCGCTACAGAAGCATGTCTTCTATTATTTTGCGTATTTTCATTGCCGGTAATCTGCCGAAAAAAAGCAAGGCAATGTTACTGTTTGCGTTTCCGCGTAATTTCGCTCTTCACTTATTCACAAGTTTATTTGCAACCGTGATTGTGGTGCGTGGCCGCTGCTGCTGGTTGTGGGTGAAGGTTGTGCGAACGGTGATAAGAAAAATTACCAGAAATGCTTCTCACTGCGCAACTGAACCAGCCATAGACCTGCAAAGTTTTTCTGATTTGAAAATAACGAGAAACAAACGAAGTGAAATTTTTTCTTCATCCAAAACGTAAGATGACACTCACTGAAACATTTTTTAATTACTGTACTATCGATGTTTTTGAAGTTACTCAGGTAAGCGCTAAATTGGTTTTGCTGGATTTGTTGCATGGATAGGTCCACCCATACCTTCTGACTTATTTATTCCCCAACTGCACACCGCCCACGGCCAGGTGGTCTCTTGCTGCTTGAACGCCCATACGACGGCAGGGGATAACCCGCGTTTCTGACAAGTGCCAGGCCTCATTTTTTAATTTCGTTTGTAGATCTACGCTCGCGCAGTGCTTGATGAGAAGGAAAATCGCTGTATCAGTCTGCACGAATACCACTCGCAAATTCCGTGAAAAGGGCGGCGGCGTTTCGATGCTCAATTTCAATTCACAGCCAAGAGTCAAGTAACTTCACTCCGCATGTGAAACAAGGAATTTGCCGCAAATTTTTAATAGGAAATCGATTTCACCGAGCACGCGTAGCCAGCCCAAATTTTTGAAGGCCCAATCTTTTAACTCAAGCGAGCAACAGTATTTTGTTTCGGGCACCGCTTCTCAAGCACAAAACGACAAGATTTGCTAGAAAAGTGGGGGGGCATGGCTCACTTGGGCCCCCTGGCTACGCCTATGAACACTATGCTTCGTCAGTCCTTGCATCTGCAAACAATGCTAACAGGTGAGCAATGCTAACATTGCTTGCAGATGTAAGGACTGACCATGAGTAGTATTACGTGAAATCGATTTCCTATTAAAATTTTGCGATAGATTCCTTGCTTGTTTCACCTGTGGAGTGTAGTTGCTTGAATACAGGTATCTGCAAGTTCGAACCACTGCAAAAAGATTAAAGCAGAGCCCAGTCGGCAGATTCCTCGAAGGCCTACAGAAAACCTTGAGCTTTTAATTGTCACAGCCCGTAGGTTACACTTTCTATACGGTCACACTTTCAAAATCGCAACAGGAGAAAGAAACACGACAGAAATAAATCATACTTTGTCCGGTACGTGCAGAAATCCAGTAGCGATCCTGTGATGCGTTTTATCCAAGATACCGACAACTTTGCCTGTTTTCCTCGTGTGCTTAAACCCGTGACCTGCGAGACAAGATAAAACATTTTAATATTAACTAGATTTTTGATAGCACGTTCACTTTAAGGCAGCAGTGCGCAGAAGGTACAAGATAAAACTGGCAGCGACTGTCGCGTTTAACTAAACAAGCAATCATCAGATACTTCCGAAACGCGCGCGAACAGCAGAGCAGAACGTCACGCATTCAAAGCATTGCACAACCGGTGCTATCTGAAAACAAATCGGCTGCGCTTGTGCGCAAGCTAGGGTCGCTCCGGTGCAATCACCCCTCTTCGAAAATCACGTGACCCTCGTTTTCCGAAAATGAGCTATTCACCCCCCCTTCAAAAATCACGTGACCCTCGTTTTCCGAAATTAAGCTGTTCATCCCCCTTCAAAAATCACGTGACCCTCGTTTTCCGAAAATGAGCTGTTCACCCCTTCGAAAACCACGTGACTCTCTTTTTCCGAAAATGAGATGTCCATCCCCCTTCGAAAAGTATTATACCCTCGTCTTCGGAAAAATACACACCTGCTTCAAAAAAAACAATTGCCCATCTTAACCACTGGCATCGCTGAATAGAACGAAGAAGTCATCAACGCCGAGTACGCTAAAATCGAGACTGAGGCAAATGAAATCGACGAAAGCGAAGCGTTGAAATTTCAGTAAGAATCAAAACGTCAGGCATGTCTGAACGTAAATTTTCACGGAAACCACCTTCAACTTGCGAGTTGCCATTTTTCATACCGTTAACGTTGTTATTATTCGAGGGCGGATCGATCTTTAGCTTCTCCAGGTCTGAGACCGTGGTTTCCTCGAGAGGTTCGTCGGCGTCCGACTCGGTGCCGCGCTAAGAGATCAACAGAGAAAATTGCGTCCGACCTGGTCCGTCAAACTGAGCGGGTTTACGACAAACTGCGTGCTGCGACGGAAAGGAGCAAATGGCAAGTCAACCAAGTGTCGAAGAGATCCGCGATAAGGGAGGTCGGGTCGACGGCAGCAAGACAATATTATGATTTGAGTTTTTGGATTTGTTAGGAATTGAGAACTGCTTTGCATTGACTTATGTGTCAGCATAGCATCATACGAATTTTTGAAAAATTAAAACACTACTCGAAAACTCATCAGTTGGCAGTTTTAAAAATTAACAATTTCTGAAAAGCGCCCAGCCTCTGAAATACTTTGGCGCATTATGTACTGTGTGGTCAATACACTTGCATACCATTGACCGAGATCAGTGGTTTTCAACCTGGGGGTCGTTTGCCTTTTTTCCAGGGGTCGCGAGAGCTTATGATAAAATGTTTATCATTTCTTCTATATTTCATATTTCGTATATGGAACCACTTTTTGTCGTAGCCAAAATAACAGGATCACCTGACAAAAATGGTAACCTACTTTTTCATTCAAAATTGTTTTAAGTGTGATTTTGACCATTGCAAGGATTTGAGTGTGATCACAACCATTACAGTACTGTTGCGTTTGGCAACACACAAATAACTTTGTGACGTAAGGATGTGCTGTGTTTGTAAATTGGATATCTGAATGCGGCAGCTAACTTGGGAGCGATTCTAGTTTTCAATGAGTTGCGCTGTGGAGTGATTTGTATGCGGCACGGGTCTCAGTGATGGTGCCATGTGCATGAATTTAATAAATGAGTCTTTGTTCAACAGTGATATCGTAAGTTATGTTTTAGTCAGGGTTTTTTAAGGTGTTTTTGGGACCCGATTCGGGTCTCTAGAATCGAAAATCGGGCCCCTAGAGGTCCATACTGGGTACCTAACATTTTCCTTAAATAAAACTGTCTTAGTCATTGTGATTCTCTATCGTGCAAACACAACTGCATTACATATGCCTGACGGGAAATTTTCGGAAGGGGGTCGTAAGGTTAAATTGGGTTGCAAAATGGGTCGCTGCATGAAAAAGGTTGAAAACCACTGACCTAGATGAAAAAAGTATTGCAACAACAACAAAAAATCTTGTCCTGGATTAAAATCTACCAAAGGGCCTCACCAACCATTCTTCCTCGGGGTTGATTTTCACAGCCACTACGTCACCGTTCAGGGCTCGGTTGCGGTTGTTGAGGTCGATGATAACAATGTCAAGTCCTTCCTACACACGAATGTAGGCTGGTTACAGTTGAAGGCATTCCGGGTCGACTGCAATGCTGTGCAATAACTTATGACCAGGGTTGCGGAGTCGGAACGTTTTGGGTGGAGTCGGATTCCCAACAACACTACGCGTCGGGGTCGGATTTTTGTCCTACTCCGACAATACAATGGATCATTTTTTACATCACACTCCTAAAGTGGGAATTCCTGTTGAAATAGTACAGTTTCTTTTGAAACAGAGAATTCTGGCTGTGTATCACGATTCCATTGAGTGCTAGTTGCTGCAAAATTGTTGACAGCCAAACTTCATTCACGTTGTGTTAAGGAGTCGGAAATTTTGGAAAGGTCGGAGTTGGAGTCGGACATTTTACCTCCGACTCCGCAACCCTGCTTATGACAAGCCGAATGACCTGTTCTGTGGGTAGCTGTGTAACTGCAGCTGATATCCTAAACAATTTACATTAGAACTAATACCAACAAACACAAAGCATACGGCATCATTTAACAATTTTTACTGCAGGAGCATAACTCGGCCCTAAAGAATGTATCAAAACAAAGTACAACCTGAAGAAAACCGAATTTTATTTACTTTGTCCTTCACAAAAGCATGACGGAAAAACTTTGCGTTTATCGTTAATGGTCCTGTGACAACATCACCAGACTTTATGGCAGCATTCAGCTTTTCTTCGTCCCAATGTGCCTCATATGCGCATTTGTTGCGCGTACCGTTGTAGCCGTTGCTTCGCTTCCGAGCTGGCGTGAGTGACTAGAAACAAAAGACATCTCGTTGCGCACAGACTTGCCAAGGAACTCCATTTCATTTCACGTAAAGCACCAATGTAATGTTCCATTTTACAGTATCTCAAGGCGGAAAAATTGGCACTGTCAAATGAGACTTCAGCTATCAGCGCTGACGCTGTATCTGTGCTTCATTAGAGGCTTTCAAATTTTATCTGAAACTCTACAGACTTTAACCAATGACTTTTAAATTGAGATTGCGACGTAATTCTGCAAAAATGTGGCGCAACAACAGAGTATTGTTACACCATAAATGTTATCCAATAACCCACCAATTCATGTCCAGGTTTCACTGCCGTTATTTCACCGATCTTATTGACACGATAAGCATTCCACAGAGCTTTTGCTTCCGCGCTGGTTGACATCTCAATTTTGAGCTGAAAAAGCATGCAACATGCAGTTCTAATTATATAGACACTGGTAATTTTCGAGCATGAGGTAAGTTGTTTACATTTAAGTCCCCCTTGCGCCACTTTTTTGCAAAGACTTGCACCATCATAACTTGCTAGGCCAGTGTTTCCCAACCTTTTTAGGCTTGCGGCACCCTACAGAAAAGAATAATAATTTACGGCACCCATAATGCCGAACCCATAGCAATTTNNNTTGA
>JGI24158J21664_10001152_pt1 | contig 28579 bp, 16 predicted proteins | sample Ectturendosymbi3_FD_21664 | JGI IMG/M metagenome (IMG submission 21664) | reverse complement strand
CTTGACTATTCTAATCACAAGCAATTTTTCTTTTTCAAGGCTTTTGCTTCCATAACTTCAGCCCCCCCCTTAGAAAAATCCTGGCTGCGCCCCTGCGTTTCAGTCGTTTGCTTTGGTGTGCCGCGTGAAGAAAACTGAGATGCAAAATGTGCCGCGGCCGAAAGAAAGGTTGGAAACCACTGCACTACGTGGTGCTGCCATTGACTTGCCACTAAATGCAGCATTCACTAAATAGCCGCGTGGTCACCGGCGCAGAGCAAGGGGAGATGGGCGGCCCAGTCCACTCGTAACACTCCAAGACAGTGGTTCTTAACCTTTTCTTTACCACACCTCCTTTACGTACTTGTCGTTTGTTTCAACCCCCTTGGCTATAAATAAGTTGCGAAAGCAATTGTATTGTTTGGTAAATTTATTGACGAAACTCATTGTCGTGCAGCGCTTAAGGGATCGCGCCCCCTGGACATTTATTGACGCACCCACCAGATTAAGAACCACTGCTCCAAGAGATTACAAAAACAAAATTTACAGCAGCTGAACCTGAACCTAAGCACTGTAGTGTGATACGTCGGCCATTCAATGCCTGATGCTTTCGATGACGGCAAAATCCTGTAAATCACAGGAAGTTCCATCCATGCTGAAAACACGAGCATCTTGGGTGGAACTGCAGGGCTGTTAGGAAATCATCATGAATTGGAGCACAAATTAATTACGCATCTATCAACATCAAAATTTCACGCTATTTAATAACAAAATGCAAATACTACCACCACACACACGTTACAGCACTCAACCTTTTTAAGTTTTATGTGAATATTCAAAAACCATTTGAAACTCGCTTGAATCAAATCAAATTTTAACGATTTGAACCAGAACTTTTCGAATTACAAAAAATATGCTTGGCTAGATTTTACAGCTCTCCACGAGCAGGAATTCACGCTGTAGGGTACATCATGTGTTGATTGGAAATGCCGGGGAAAAACATCTTGGATTGCGCAAAAGATATAGAGCAGTTGTAACAGCACTAAGGCGACGAGATAAATAAGGCTGAAACAAATGTAACAAAATGCTTGAATTTTAATTTTTTTCAGTTCATATCCGTTCTGTAAAATCTTGTAGTCTGTATCAGTCAGAATTTTTTTCCAAAACACAATACAAACGCACAGAGAATCTCCTGCGTTTAGCGCTCTGCTTTAGAATTCTGCGAACAACAAAGCACCTCGCGATTTCGGCGATCGTGTTTCGGAACAACCACTGCTAGACGCAATAACAAACTGCTTTGTTTTGTCACAAACCGAGTGACATGGCAAAGTGTGCCTAAAACAAAATGAGTTCGAAATAACCTGGCATGAGTTGTCGTACCGGAAAGAATTACGGTGAAGGTTCCGATTCCGTTTCCAGACATGTGGTAAAAAAATTCAAACTCGAAGTTGTTACCGAAATCTTCTACTTTGAAGAGCTGGCTTTGTATTCGGTATAGTGAACCCTCAGCAGGATAGTCTTCGGCCACGGGTGTAAAGAGGTAATGTCCATCTTCTGTATGCAATTTCATTAGAGTATCAACATGCTTTTCAAAAAATTGTCCTCAATCGCCTAAAGGCGGTGTGCATTGCCCTGGGCAGTTTCGGAAAAAATAGTCTCTTGCTTCAAATATATTTGTTATAATCATATAACGAACCATTCGCAATCAGACGCTCGTCACGCACTTGACATGCTCATCATGAATCATTTAACACGAACTGTTCTTAATTGTACACACGTTTTGATAAAAGCGAACGACTGAATGAAACGAGCAACTCTTTTTCGTCAGCAGGGATGTAGCAAGCAGATATTTAACCTGCGGACGCATAATGCACCGTCTATCAACAGCCTTGCTACAGCTTATGACGTTAACACCTCGGAGGCGGAAGAATAAAAATAAACTAGTATTTTAATTTTGTGAATGAAGGGCGAACTTCAGCTCAGAAGTGATGTCTTCTAAACAAAATGAACGAGGCCTCGTTTATCCCGCGCGTCGGAATATTACCGCTTTGCAAAGTGTGGTCTTGAGGTGGACCAGTTAACGGCCAAAACGAGCCGGGGCCTTTGTTTACTTCCCACTTGTGCTCATACTTTGGATCTGGTGTCCATCCGCAGTTGTCACTCCCCTCAAAATTGCAGCTAGACGGCACTATAACGACAAAGAAATAATGAGAATGCAATTAAGCGTCACGTTGCAACAGGCTGGTCTTCTGCAGAAAACTGCCAGGTTAAAATTTTATATCGCTTTCCAAAACTAGGTAGGTCAACAGCAAAACAGTGAAATGCCTGTTGGGGATGCAATTGCACAAGGACACTGTGAAGAAAGAAACTAAAGAAACTGATATCTATTAGTTCTGACCGAACGCTATGTTACAAAACAAACTGCATTTAATCTTTTCAACATTTCCCACTTTGGCACGTTTGCTGCAAGAACATGATACCACATCATAAATTTCAAACACCAATACTATTTTTAAAATTTTTATTTTGAATTGTTCCTTACATTTTTCGCAGTTGTCACCAAAATACGGTTCGGCGCACTGGCACTGATAAAAGCCGACGTCATCATGGCACGTCCCTCCGTTCAGGCAAGGCGAGGAATCGCACTCATTTATTTCCGTCTGGCACCGATCGCCGGTGTAACCGATCGCGCACTCGCACAAGAATCGATCAGGAGCTAACGTGCACGTGCCTCCGTGTTGACATGGTAACGACACGCAGTGATCCACTGAGACATACGAGTTTGCACCAATCAAAAAACGCTTCAGTTACTCCACTAATTAGAACAGGAGATCAAAGCACGCTCAAAATCCTAAAAAAGATCTTGGTAAAGCCGAAGATAGTCTCTTCGCATATCAACTAAAGACAAGGTTCAGGAATTTTTAAACTGACCGTAACGCGTTTCTTACCAGTGCAGCCCCCGGACACAACATACAGGACTCCAAGACATTCATCAGCCCTATACTGTTGCTTCACAATATCTAAGATCGAACCCTTTCCGTCCCGCGTCCGTCAATTTTTTTGCAGAATTTGCGCAGGTTTGCACCATCATAACTCGCCAGGCGATTGAGCTAGAGAGCTGTTCAAACCCGGTAAAGATGCGGTAAGTCTTGTAGTTTAGATTAAAAAATGGAAAGTTTTGGGTTTTTGTGGGTGACGTCATAATTGGAGTGAGTTTCGGGATTTTTTGATGACGTCATCGGGACCTGGGCGCCAACGCCAAGTGCCAATTGTTTGGCTCGAGTATTTATTAGAAAATAGGCTATAATACGAGTGTTCAGAGGTTTTGATTGTCCTTCTCATGTTTCTGGTTCAAACGTTATGGCATAAAAGCAACAAACTAATTAAACCCCTAGGGCCTAGAGAATTAATTAATTAATTTGCGTTGTTTTGGCTATAACTTTCTAACCACAAACGCTAGAAGGCCAATCAAACCCGAATTTTCGCCTGCTTTTTTAAAAAAAAGATACAAAAATTGCCCTTTGCGGTTGGGGTCCAGAGCCCGATGACGTAATTAAACAAATCTTAAACCTACACCAATTATGACGTCACCCACAAAACAACTAAAATCCAAAACGTCCCATTTTTCAATCGAAAGTACAAGACTTTCCGCATCTTTCACGGGCTTGAACAGCTCTCCAGCTCAATCGGCTGGCGAGTTATGGCCTTCAGCCAAAATGGCCAAGGCTATCTATTGTGGGATTTGATTTTTTACCAAAATTTAATTTTGAGCCATAATTTTGGAACCAGAAACGCTAGGACGTCAATCAAGAGCTCTGAAGACGCGTATTATAGCGTAGTTTCCAGCAAAACTTGAACCAAAAGATTGGCTTGTTGGGTTGGCGCCCAGGGCTTGGTGACCTCGGTTAAAAATGCGTAAACGTACCCCAATTATGACGTCTTCGACAAAAAAAAACAATATCCAAAACTTTCCAATTTTTTACAAATATAAATTACAAGACTTCTCGCATCTTCAGAGGGTTTGAACAGCTCTCTAGCTCAGTCGGCTGGCTAGTTATGGTGCAGCAAAGTTCAACAATAAAAGCAGCGCTCGCGAACTGCAAGGAACCAAAAACAACAAAACGCTACAAAATGGGCTGCACACTATTGTGTAGTGTGCTAATGTGTGGTGTGCAGCTTCACAACGTGCGTTCGCTACCGTTGTTGCAACTTCGATAAATAATAAAGGCACTTTTTCTTGAAATTTGCAGGAGCGAAAGATTTACTACAAAAATCTTTCCGTTTTACGTCATTAACGGAGCTTAGTAACAACACATGGCAACGCGAAATGGACTTCTGTCAGATACCTTTCCAATCGCAATTTGGAAACAGCCAAAAACGCGCATGTTACAAGACAGTTACTACTGTAAAAAAGCAATCGAAAGCGACAGTTCCGTGGTTAAACAAAAGCATTTTTGGTTGATATGTAACAACTGGAAAAAATTTGCTTTTATAATCTCTAGATACAGTAGGCTGGCGGAAAAAACTCATGCCTTAACACATAATAGCAAGATTCACCGCACCATACTGTTTGATAAAATGTCTTCTGCTGGTTACTCTTTAGCAACAGCGAGCTGACATTAACGAATAATTCCGGCGATACGAGATCTTCACAAATACTTTCCTTTGCATTTTAAAGACCCTGTGATACGTTTTATGACAACAACAATAAACTGAATAAAAAAATTTCCAAAATACGTTAAGAAGCAACTTTTCAAACAATTTTGAAAAACTCTTGTTGACAACAGTAATTTTATTTCGATACTGCGTTGATTTTCACGTCGTCTTATCAATCAAACGGTTTAACAGTCACCAGCATAGCGGCTGTAAGGAAAAATATGGGTGGTTGTAGCTAACAATACCATCTGCTACACCCATGCCATACCGTGGTCGCAAGTGGGTCCGGCCCAGCCAACCTTGCAGAGGCATTCAAAGCTGCCCCCTTCTCCAACAACGCAAAGTCCGTCATTCATGCAAGGATTAGGTTGGCAGGGTAAGTATTCCTCACACGTCGGGCCTCCCCATACAGCTTCGCATTCACATCTGCAAATTTTGTATAACGAAACTGTTAGGTCTGCACGCGTCACTCAATGCCGGATTAACCATTATGCTACTACAGTAAGTAGGGTTGTACTATTCGGATAACGGTTAACCAAGGCATTTTCAGCTATCCGATATCCGGATAACATTTTGTCGGCTAACCGGATAATAAAGGAGTAACATTATTACTGCTTTTTTATGTTTGTATGACGTTAAGCAACTTGGAATTGCCTTGTTCTCAACTACAGGCGACCTATCATCCCACAGTTATCTTACAGTGATACGCTGACCTTAAAACCTTTGTTTGGTGTTCATGTATTCTCTAGAATAGGGGTCTCCAAACTACGGCCCGTGGGCCAAATCCGGCCCGCAAAGCCATTTCATCCGGCCCGCGAAGACATTTTGCCAATAATAAAAAATATTACGAAAAATGTTGATTTGGTAGAATGTAGCTTATCCCGAAACACATTCCGTGTTACTATGATGTCTGACCTTCGAACCTTCTGGTAATAGCTTATGTGGCCCTCGGACAAAAAAGTTTGGAGACCCCTGCTCTAGAATGTCGGAAAAATTCGTTCTATTACGTTACAAAGTAACTGATATTCGACAATAAAATTTTAAACCTCCCGGCATGAAAAAAGGGATTCAGTCGAAGGGCTTCGAGTCGAGTGTATGGCCTATGCTTTTTTAGTGTCTAAATAAAAAAAACACTGAAATGGAATTCAAACGTTTCAAAAATGAAAACCTTGTGTGAGGCTACTTCCACGGTTCAACAAATGTCGAGACGGCAAAGTGTGACACCTGTGGAACTAATATTTCCTGCAAAGGAGGATCAACAGCAGCTATAAGAAACCACTTGCATTCGAAACACAAGATTCAGGTTGATGCAAAGAAGACAAAAGCGCATGTTCCTTCTTTGGCAGTCACTTCTACAGGTAAAAGCAGGATTGACAACCTTTTTAGACCAGTCAAAGACTCGGAGATAATTGTTGCAGAGTTGGCAGCTGTTGACAGAGTTTCTTTTAACACAGTTGCTACCAGCAGACAAATGAGGCATGCGTTTCTAGCAAGAGGATACAAGTTACCAGACAGAGCGAAATGTTAGAAATGTTGTCATGACATTCTTCTATCAACTGAAAAGCAATATAAAAGGAAATATCAAAATGAGAAAAGGGGCTGGAGAATTCTGCTCTATTACGCTTGACGAGTATACAAGCACAAGAAACAGAAGATACATGAATCTAAACCTTCACTGCGATGAAGAGCACATTAAGGAAAAATAAACATTACAAATTTGTGTTTTTCCGTTGTACTGTATAAAATGTATAAAGTTGTACTGTTTAGAAGTCTGGAATGATGCGAGAAGGATGACCCCGAGATTAATGGATTCAAAGCAAACAATTTGGTAAATCTGGCTCGACATGCCAAACGTTACAGGAAAAGGCTTTTTTCTGTCCGAGCACAGTGGCGTAGCCAGTCCAAAATTTTGGTGGGCCAATATGTTTCATTTTAGGCGAGCAACATTATTTTGTTTGGGTTACCGCTTCTCAGAGCACAAAATGAATAGATATGCTAAAAATTTAGTGGGGGAAATGGCCCCTTGGCTACGCCTATGTCCGAGCACAGTTCAAAGGGGTTTAGCTGTTCCTGCGCTATTCTAAAAAACTAACAGAGACACGGTGTGCTACTAATGCTAACGACAGGAAAAATATTTTGAACCTTGAGTTCGGCGAACAGTCACGCAAAACAAAATTTGGTAAAAGGGCGAAAGGCTGCATTGCCAACGGCGAGCGTATGTAGTGGTGGGACGGTGTGGCTTTGGTTTGATCACGTGGCAATAAGCTGCGAACCATATTGCAAGTTCAGTTTCACCGCGCTATCTCACTGGGCGAGGCTGCTTTTAGTTTTTCAGTAGGAACTTGCAGATGCAGTTTCCAGTACCTAAGCAAAGGGTAGGTAAAAGTGCTGGCTTTTAAATTCGATAATGGCTACCAGGTTACTCGTTAAAGCGAACAATCCTAAAATTGATCCCTGCCCGGTGAGATATCCCCACCAAGCGATATACCACTGCAGTGAATTCTGCAAGTTCAACAGAATTTTCGAAAATCTTTATCCTCTGACAGGCCCGTAGCGAGGTTTCAAGGTTTGCGGGGCAAGGTACACTTTTAGAGGGGAAAGATATTTGGTTTTATTATGCGTTCGAAAGAATTTTTTCTGGACACAACACAATTTGGGGGGCACAAAAATATTTGGGCGGGCACTGTCCCCAAATGCAACCCCGTAGTTACGGGCCTGTCCTATGATCTTCACAGCATTGCCATCAGAAGCAAGGGTAGTCAACACCTGTCATTTTTTAATTTGAGAAAGATATCAATCACTAGCCACAAAAAGCGGCATGAGCTAGCTTTAATAAAACTGAGCGGTGACTATTTGTTTTTATGCAGCGATTATACAAACTAAGTACATGCAAAAAGTATTTTACCGTAAGACTATCTGCAAATGCGTGAAACCTTCACCACTGGTGAACATAAAATTATCAGCTCACCGGTAATCGTTGCCCTCTGCGATGCACGTTCCTCCGTTTGTGCAAGGCTGGTGAAAGCATGCTTCATAGTCTGTATATCAGAGTGAAGCCGATCAAAAAGAGCGCGAAACAGACTTCAAATTTGGGCGCCGCATGCGTTGGACACACCCAGCTTGCACAGTCACACACAATTATCAACGCGCACTGATACGACTACGCTGCAACGGCTTTGCATTCGAAAAACAATTGCTAGCACCTTTCACGCCATGCATGACAAGGAGTTCACCGAAGCCTGAAGGAAGGGGTGTTACAGTGCACTAAAACCTGTGCTTAAGTTTGCATAATTTGTTTGCCTTCTACCAGGCCTACAACCAAGGGGGGGCAACCGGACAATTGCCCTCCCCCGAAATTTTTAAAAACATGCTCAGTTGTTAGGTACAACAAGTTACAATAATTTTGCCCCTGCCGAAAACATCAGCTGGTTGCGTTTCTGCTTTCTACCAATGTAAACAAAACGTTTTTCTCAAAAACATATGGAAAGCATACAGCAACGCACGCGAGCGTATCCCCTAAAGTGCATTCAGGGCTGCAACCTGATATTTTTTGGAGGGCAAAATGATGGCAACTTACTGTTTTACCTAACAACTAAAAAGGNTTTTGCGTTTTCAAAAGGTTTTAGAAAATTTCTGGGAGGCCAATTGGCCGGTTGCNCCCCTGGTTGCGGGTCTAAGTACGCAAAACATATCAGCGAAAGGTTAAAGATAAAACAGATCGGATGATAAAGNGACCAATCGAAATACACGTACAACCGCATGTGCCAGCCACATTACTGCAAGCAACCAAAACAAATTATTTTAAACGTAATCAACGATTCAGTATGCTCTTTGTTCTACAGTTTGTCAGCTTATGAAGTTAGTCACCAAGTGCTCTCAATATCAGTTGTGTTTACAGAAAGAAATTCGAGATTGGATATGGTTGGGACACGTGACTTTGGTGACGGCACTTGGCGGCAAGCCGAAGCCTGAAATTTGCACCTCCCCTAGGCGGTTGAGGTGAACGCTCTTGCCAAAGGAGCGCTACGGCGATTCACTCAGTGGCCGCGGATCGAACACCCGACCTTCAAATTGAGAGGTGGACATTCTACCACCGAGCTATTGCCGCCCCAAAGTGGTTTGCCATGTGCAAACAAAAGCGCGTGCTAGCATTTACCGCAGTTGCCACTCAGCGAAACGACGATGTCATCAATGGCGACGTCTCCGCGGTTGTCGTCATCGATCAGTGACATTGATTCTGTGATGACTTCAAACGTCAGGTGGAAATCTTCTGGCGCACTGAGAAAAGAGCTTTGTGATGCAGTTTGAGCTAATATTATGAACAGGGTGTAGCCAGCCCAAAATTTTTGAGAGGACCAAAAAATTTAGGAGGGCAGAAATGTTTGACTTTAGGCGAGAAACAGTATTTTGTTTGGGACATCTCTTACCAAAGAATATAATAACTGGATATGCTAAAAATTTTGGGGAGCGCCATGTCCCCCTGGCTACGCCTATGATTATGCATTGGTGAAAGATCTGACAAACATCAGTTTAGCGCAAGAAAGCTTGTAGTTGTTTGCATAGGACGCTTACCGGTAAGTAAGTGACAATTATATACGAAAAATCAGCTTTACCACGTTTTGTCATTCACTTTTACACCCGCTTTTCCTCTCGGAAGGGAGCAACAGTCCCAGGAGGTCAGGTCACACTTCAAGCTTTTCAGCAACTTCTGATAGCTCCGTTGGCTTCAAACCAAAACGGGATCAGGCCAGGTCGGTGACCTAATCACACTACCTGGCTGGTCCTTGATCGACCTCTGGGGCGCTTTCCGATTGATGTAGCCGGCGGGACTTGCCTCGCCAACTTTTCTTGGGTCATTCTGGTCATGTGGCCAAACAATCGAGCTGGGATCTCTCTATTCGGAGAAGTGGCTCTATACTCAAGTGCTAACGAATTTCACAGTTGCGTAATTTGCCGCCAAGCGTCACGCCGTGAACTCTGCAAAAATTCCATCTTTGCTGCTGGAACCAGAGATGGCAAACTTTCGATCATACACCAAGAACCACAGCAATAGGTGGGATCGGAACAAAGACAATTTCGAAACTGCATTTTTTGCGGTGTTTGAAAGTTCCTTTTTGTTACCACGAAATGATAAAGCTCATGCAACAATGTGTGACTTGGTGTTCCGGAGACCAGAGAGACAAAAAACGTTATCTTTTAGTGCAAATTGTCATTCCCGCTTGGTCGCACGTAGCAGAAAACCTATCAAGTGCATGTTGAAGTGCCAAAGCGTCCGCAAAAAGCAAACGGTTGATCCTGCAGCTTCCAACAGCGACACCCTCATCGACTCGGTTGTGCCTGTCTATCTGACTGAATTAGACTATGATGAGGAGTGGTGACAGCACACACCCTTGTTGCAGTCCACGCCCACTGTGAATGTTTCTGACTTAACTCCGCTGACACGGTCAAAGTTCTGAGTAGGAATACAATGGCTTGACGTCCAGCAACAGGCGGCCGTGAACACTGTCACAACTACGTCGTGCTTATTTGCATAATTATTGATGTATTTCATTTCTTAAACATAACTGAAAATGACATAACTAAAATGTGTAAAAAAGTGGGCAACTACGAAGTTGATGACTGAAAACACGTGCGTAGAGCTTGATAAATGCCGTGAAGGCTAACTCGTAATTCTAGCAAAACCATTTCTATCCGTTTTGATTTCAAAGAATCCTGATAAATACACACCTTATCGTAAAATTGGCGTACAACCATTCTCTTCGGGCTTGCTGGCCTGCCACACTCCACACCGGTGTCGCCAGAGGTCTGTCATCGAAGCTCATGTAGAGAGCGAGCTGGCCAACAGTCGCACCATACATGTAGTACCTGCATGTACAGAAATCGATCTCGCAGAGGACTCATTTAGAATCTTCGTCTCTCGATATAGTTTTCCGCAATGTTTTCAAACAACCATTTACGAGTTTCACCAAGACGTTGCACGCAAGCGTTACTGATCAAGATGCTTCCAGTTTTGGGTAACAAGCGTGGCAACAAAAGAATAAGGAACCTTTGTTGAAACGGTAAAACAGAACTTGAAAGTTTCAATTCTTCTGCTAAAAGTTAAATAGTTCTTGTCAAGCGACCACTCGCAGATAGTCAGTTTGTGAAGCATTGCCAAGACTGTCTGAAATTAACCGAAGCGAAATAATATCGAGCGATGCATTTAGGGGAGTTAAAAACTTACCAAAATTCCAGCTCCGTGCATTTCATTCCACTTCCCCGCACCAACGGGCTGACAAATCTTGCCTTGTCTCCAGCCACACGACCGGTGGCTTCAGCATAAACGTAGAAGCCGCTGCCTGTTGTGTGATCCCCGGTCGGTCCAGTGAGTTCGGAAGGTGTGCTGCCGCTCCATCTCTTCCACACAAAGTCACCTTTAATTTTCGCAAAAAAAACATACATTTTGACGAAACATTAAACGACAGTACATTTTGACGAAATAATAAACGCCATACATTTTGAAAAAATACATTTTGACGAAATAATAAACGACATACATTTTGAAAAAATACATTTTGACGAAATAATAAACGACAAGGCAATCAGCCCGTTGAGCACGCAAAGCAGTGGGGCAGCTATAAAATGTAAGAAAACCAAAACGAGCAATGATGCAGGTGTACAACTATCTTTAGCTTTTTTTCATAAAACCACTTCACTATCGTATTGACAGTAACGATAATAAGGCGACTTTGCATACTGTATATACCAGGGGTGGCCAACCAGTCAGGGTCAAGAGCCACATTTCTTACTGTGTTACCGCAAAGAGCCACATCATACACATGGGCACACGTGAACATCACCCCATCTTTTCCCACTCACACACATACCTTTGCTCAGCTAGATTTGTTGTAAATATCACACACCAACACGACAAAGACAGAACGTACGAGACATTTATTGCTATAGACGTTATTTAGTGGGTTGCACAACCTATAGGTATATACTTTTTTGTTTTGGTGAGCAGTACCCCCCGCCCCGGGGCATCATCAGATCTCTGCACCCCCCGGTGGCACGCGACCTTCTCCGTCGTCTTTTCTTTATTGATTTAGGTGAAATGTGTTGTCTTTAGGTGAAAACGGGTTATTATTTGACCTGCTGTTGATTCGTTCCTTCGTAAGGTTGCTGACAGTGTTAGCATTAGACAAATCAGGCGTCATGGCATAGGCTATGATAGTTAAATGCCTCATATCGAAATTGTTTTTTGTTGCAGTGATCCCAAGCAGTCAATTCATACGCATATTGGAACCACGGCGTCGGAAGGATTTTTTCCAGGGGGGGGGGGCAATAGTGGATTTTTCCAAAGGTGCCAAAAAGATTTTTCCAGAGGGGGAAAAGTAGTGAAATTTAATTTTACCCACTCGAAACGAACAAAACAACCTTTTTTGCTAAGAAGTTCATAAGAAACTGTCAAATTTCAAAATCCACGGGGGGACGAGGCTCCCCTGACCCCTTTCCGATTCCCATGATTGGAACCTTCTAATGAATCTTTAAATATAGTGCAGCATCAAACAGGAACAAATGCAACGCAAAGACTTTGAGATGCATGTTTAAAGTCTAGCGTTTTGCATGTGGGAGTGAAGACGTTACACAATACAATACAATACTTTGACAATGTTTTACAACCCCACATTAACCTGTGACATCATCTGTGTACGAACAAACAGGATCGTCTTGGTCTTCGAAATCGCAAGAACCTTCGGAATACTCGCAGTACAGTCCGACGTAATTATCAGGGCAAGAGCAGCTGAAGCTTTGGTAGTCATCGTTGCACGTGCCACCGTTCTGGCATGGATTGCTTAGACACTGATCGACGTCTGCGCAACATTTAACAATTGTGACGACGCGAGAAATACAAAAACGTTTCAGTTTAGGACAGGGCAGAACGCAAGCCACATTTAAAACACTGTTCTAGGGAAGTTTAAAAGAACATGCTAACTAGACCGACGCACGCGATATTACATCATTCAAGAACTGAGGAAATTGTTTGTTTTAATCTGATGTAATAAGAGTGGGAAACAGTTTCCCACTGCTTAATTCAAACATGCCAGTTTGGAACTACATGTGTGAAACTTTACGAACTCGATCAACAGGAGTACACCCTAGCGAGTAGAAATCTATCTCTGAGAAGGCGTGTTCAGGTTTACGTTGTTGCTATACAGTTAATGAAAAGATTTCCAGCAGATGACAAACATCTTTGCTTCGAAAGCACAGCTTATTGAAAAATAACTTAAAATTTCAAATATTTCACAAAAGTATAGATCGTCAGGAGTCGCGAGACGCACTTCGCGCTTGTTCTTTCTGGTCTTGAGATGCTTATGATTGAAGCTGTACGTGAAGCTTTTTAGTTTCGCCAGCAAAAGCAAATCGTCGACTACGGTGTGGTGCCACATGCGAACATTGCTGCAGATTGTTTTTGCTGACGCCACTAGTTGATTACACGTTGTTTTGCATCAGGCGTTTTTGTCACCTGGAATTTCTAGAAAACGCTCGTTTATAACGACTAGCGAACCGAGAAGACAGTTTTGGTAACAGACATGTCTTGAGCGCGTTGGTGCTGACAGGTTATAAAACACTATCTGATACAAATCAACCGTCTACAAGTCCAAATGCAAAAATATTTTTTAAAAATTTACATTGCTTGAAGGCCTATTGTGTCAACGGCAACGCTGTTTTACTTTCTTCTTCTTTTGGGCGAGTTGTTACTGTTCACTGCCAGGCCGCACTAGATCTCGGGGCAAATGTTGAGCAGCCATTCAATTGTTTCATCGTCCAGAACCGTCAGGCCGTGCAGTTCATGAGGAGGTCGATGGATTGGACATTGGAGGACAACATGGTTGTTGGTTCGTTCTTCTGCGCCACACTCACAGGCCGCAGAGGAGGCCACACCCCAAATGTGTAAGAAGGAGCGGNAACGTCCAACACCGGTGCGGACGTGGTTAAGTCAGACCCACGCTGTTCTTGGAAGGGTCATTCTAGGAGGGTGTGCCGGTGTCAGGGATGAAAGCGCGGAATCTTGTTTTACTTTAAACGAAACACACGCAATCACCTTCCTCGCACGTGTGCCCATCCCATTGGTCGGTGCACAGACAGATGAAGTCAGACTCCGTGTCTTCGATGCATGTGCCGCCATTCTTGCAAGGGCTACTGAAACATTGCTCGTAATCTGCGAGTGACAAAAATTGGATTTCTGCAGGTTTCTGTCGAACAAGGGTCAGCAAGGTTTTCGGTTTTGAACAACAAATCGACATCACAGTTAAAACTTACATGTTGCATGTACTTGTCACGGAACGAATTCGCGTTTTTTAAAGTGCAACGCGCAACAAAACATTTCCTTTGATGTTTTCGATCATCTGAAGATGATGAACATTGAGCGATTTCATTCAATGTTTGCTTAAACGATTTTACTGTTGCAAACAATGCGACAACCTTGATGCCGGAAAACCAAGTTCAAAGTCTGAATGCGCCTTGTGCACTCATGCATTGCGTTTTATCACATGATTACTTGCATAAATCTCCATGAACAGTCACTCGCTCACCCAGTCAGTGAACTCTACGCTGGTCACTGTATATTTACCTATATATTTACTTGTATTTGTCATACGAGTAAATCAACTGTGCCTAGACGCTTAGCTGTGAATGACCAAGGGCAGCAGAATCCACAACTGGGTTATTCTTTGTGGAAGGGTCAAATAATCAACTCTGTTTATCAGAATTGAGGCAGACGTTTTTGATACGTAACTTTTCACAAAAAAGTTCGACTGGAGCANCATTTTTTAAANAGACAAAAATGATTAGTGTCCGTTAAAAAAAAAATTTTGCTGACGTCGGTGGTCAACAGAGGCCTGAGAAACTTTTTAACAGTATTTTCAGGAAACAATTTTTAAACAGTAGCAAACAATTTCTTATAAACAAATAAACACCAACAAACAAATTCTTATAAAGAAATAAACAACACCAAACAATTTCTTATGAACAAATAAACAGCAAACAATTTCTTTCGCTTTGCTAATTTATACTCCACGACTGCGGGGAAACGTATATTAAAAAATGATGCCGAACGCGCAACATAACTTAAAATATTTACCGCAAGTTCCAGGTAACACTGTGACATCATCAATCACAATGTCTCCTCTGTATACTGTCAGCGGCGTGGTGGCCACCGCCTCGAAAATAATCTGAAAAAGCAAAATGTATTTCAAGCTCCTCGACATGGTGCAATGTTTGCCAACTGACACGGTAGATGTTTCGTTAAGTCTCAATATATCTATCAAGGCAACATACACAGTTTGCCTAACAATCGCAGGTCCATGCCCGTGTTTTGCTTTCACTTTTTCAATTCGAAGCGCTATCAACCTTTTTACTGGATTGCGCTTGCTATTTCAATCCTTTGCTGCACTTTTTACACTTACCTCTTGATTGAAGATCACAACTGATACCTTTTAAGTAACGTTATACCAGGGGTAACGAACACGCGGCCCGCAAAATAATTTCGTACGGCCCGCGATGCATTCAGGCGAGACCAGCAGTCTTGACGAACTAACAGGTTTCATAGTATGACTAAATCGTTGTGCAGCCCGATTACTCAGCGGTAACTGACAAAGTGGCCCGCGATAGCAAATAGGTTCGTCACCCCTGCGTTATACCATCAATCACTTCTACTATTACTGACCGGCAATCCGAAAGTGCAATTCTTGCTCTACTTGGCGCGAACCTGTTTCGCTCAAAAAGTACGTACACGCGGCAAGTGGCACCTACTCACTTAATGATCAGGAGATGCAATAGCTGCGCGCTGTTCAGCTTATCATAATTTCACATCAAGTTGAGTAAACCACGAGTGCCATTGCAGATGAGCCTACTCAAACATACTGTTTGCTCGCAGACGAGTGTTGAAACGACAGTTTCGTTTCGTAGATTGACTGCTACGGAGCGACCCAACAGAAAAGCAAGCTTCAGCCACAACTGACGGTAACAAAACCACGCAAAATAATATCTAAAGGGCAGCCTAGGAACTTCATTGGCCACTGGCAAGTCAANATGGATACAGACGTATCGGCCGTTCGCCAACACNCTTATCTTGCATTTCCTTTGAGGTGTAGATGCTCCGTTTAGGCCCGCACGGCAATAAAAAGCACACATTTCTCGCAACTAGGCTGAAAGTGGATTAAAGTCGCCCTTCATAACACTCGTCTCATCACAACCACCAGCAGGTCCGTAGCCACGAGGGGCATTCGGTGGCAGTGACCACCAAATGTTTTTGTTCTCCCCAAAGTTTGTTGTGTCCAGAAAAATTTTTTTTGAACACCAAATAAAAACAAAAATTTTGCCCCCTAAAAACGTATTCCCCCCAAACCTTGTAACCTGGATACGGGCCTGACCACCAGCACAAGTCAGAGAAAAACTGAAAAGTTGAAAGAACGTAGAAAGATAGATCTTTTCTCCATCGACCGACAACAACTTGGTCGAAGGTAACAAATTTCAAAATAACCGAATGTAAAATTGAACGCCAGCCGTGACTTGATGATAAAGCGATGTATTGCATGGCGCCAACCTATTTTTCAATCTCTATTTTTCAACTTTATCTCCTCTTGGCGCAAATTCACATTTTGCGCAGAAAATATGCCAGAGAGATTCGTTTACCGAATACAGTGCTGGCGAACTTATGTTGACGACAGCTTGCATCCAGGCATCTGCTTGTTCACCGGACCGTGACCAAATGGCGTTGCTGTCCAGGTGAGGTACCGTCGTACCAGAAGCGAAAACATTGAGAGTTCCAACGGTGTTCCCAGACATGTAGTACCTGATCAAGCAAAACGTAGTTATCTCTCTTCTGTACAAAGCTGTGTTTTTGATAAACTAGAAAAAAGGCCTAAAACAGTGGTTCTTAACCTTTTCCTTAAGTAATTGTCCTTTGTTTCAATCCCCCCTAACTTTAAATAAGCTGTAAAAACAACTGTATTTATTGGTGAATTCAATGACCAAACTTTCCATGTTGTAGGGCGCGTAAGGGCTCGCGGCCCCTTGACATTTATTATTTACGCCCCCCTTGGGAGAGGTGCTCCCCAGTTAACAGCTACTGGCCTAAAACAATACTTTGCAATAAAAACTCTGCAGAAGGAAAGTGAAATGGTGAAAATGCTTAGCAGCTACCAAAGAGATCTGTTCTGAATCGAAGTCTTCATCAAAACAAATCAGCGAAAAATATGTTCTTCAAACATCAACGCCACATACTTCTGGTGCTGACTTTAAACATTTTCTGATCATTACTGAACGTGACTTAGTTTTTAAACTAACAATATAATCAAACTGCGTTTTTGTCCGATAAACTCACTAGAGCGAGAAAAACAAGAAAGATTCGCGCAGCATGAGCCCTGTACAGCAGATGGCAGAAGAAATCTCTTCAAAGAAATATTATGAAACAGTGTTTGCGCAGATACTTGAAAATAATAAAGCACACTCTTTTCCAATGAAAGATAATTTTTTTTTCTTTAACGCGACCGTTCACTTCTCACCAGAATTTGACTTGCGTACACGAGGAAGCTGATTCGTTCGGAAACATGGGGGTGTACAGGAATGCAACGTCACCGTCGCTGTTACTCCCCGAGTCGGCCAATGCGTAAGAACCTGAAAGATATTAAGTACAGTATAACTTCCGTGATATTTTTGCGAAAGTGCAGTTTTTCAAAAAGATTCACACCTAATTTAGACTGAAAATACAACGTTTCTTTAGGTCACTTAGTAATCAACCGAAATAGCTTCTTTTATAATTAGATGTTCGCAAGAAGAATTTTGTGCTGGAATTCGATTAAAAACCGACGCTTACCCAGCTTGAAATAACCAATCAACAAAAAACACCGGATTCGGTTCGAATCAAAACTTCGATAAAAACCGAAGCTAAACGTTTATGTCAGATGAAAAGCAAATTAATAAAAGTAAACAACAATCGACCTGCGGGATAAAGTTGGAAAACAAATAAATAGATTCAGACGTAAGTAACAGCCCGTGGGAAGAACCGCAGGCGAAGGCAGGGGGTGTACTGGAGCCGCGATAACCCTATTACTTTGAAAACCAAACTATTCCAACGTACGAACTGTACAGGCGCATCGTAGGCGTCTTGTGAAACTCGGATTTGGAAAAACGTGACGTTTTCATTGCTTTTTTCAATGTTTCGTTCAATGAAAGACTAAGAAATTTTCTGCCATTTCTGATGATTGAAAAAGTCCGACTACTGGCTTTTCAAACAAAATTTCTGGCTACGCCACTGTGCAAAGTTCTACGAGAGAATAACATCTGAACCGAACTAATTCACTGTTCAGTAGTTTTTCAAGACATATTTATCCCAAACAATCACTGTGTTTCATTTTTGAAATATTTCTTTATTATTAGACAACCACAAATTCCTGCCACCGAGCAAAATAGAGCAAAACTGTACCGAAACCATCCGTATGATCCTGCGAAGGCCCAGTACCAAAGGAAGGGGTAGAACCAGAAGCAATCTTCCATAGGAAATCGCCGGAAGGCTGCGTGTTGTAACCACAGGCAGATAAACCGTCGTCGAAATCACATCCACCCACGACATATTCGCAGCTCGCTCCAGACCAGCCTGCAGCAATGACGCACAAAGGCGATGAATTTACAATAAATCATGCCGCTGTCGGTCGTAAATTTAGAGACAAAACATTTTTGCAGCAGGTTTACGATGACTGCTGCCAAGAGCTTGCGCGTGTAAATGATGATTGCAGCCAGGGTTACCATCTTCCTGGAGCGAAAAATTAAACAGGCATTGAAAGAACATGTAACAAAACAAACATGAAAAACAAAAATGAAAAAGAGCAATTCAAAATGTAGTGCCACTGACAATTATCGTACGCAACGGATTACACGTGAATGACGTTTTGCGGTGTCATAATGAAATCGGCGTATAACCAAGTCTGGATAACAGTATCTATCGAAATAAAACCTTTTCACTGTCAACCTCAAGAATCAGACACTCAATGTTAACAGAGTAAATATTTCGCTAAGTGAGGATGCATCATCTTCAACTCTTATTTAAATAAGTCATAATAACAAATATTTCAAAGCAAAAATCAAAGCAGTTGATTGCAGGCAGGGCTTAATACATCTCACTTGCAGCCGTTTTCAACTNATTTGATTATTTCAATTTTGCAAATGAAATTTGTGAGAATGAAAATGCAGTGAGGTGTTACTCTGGCATTTGGAACTGAAAACAAGAAAGACAACCAAAGAATTACACAACCAAAGAATAAGCACTTCTCTTGGAAATAAGCGCACTAACATTTTCGTAGACACTTTTCTTCAAACTAAGCACAACTCTTAGACATAAGAAGGATCTGCAAACCTTGATAATACCCGATGAATGCTGCGCAGTTCTTTGCATTTCAATCTTTGTCGGCAACGAAAGAAACGTCCGGAGAGCAAAACATCCCTCAAATGAAGCTATTCAACTAAGACTGATCGCTCTGCGTGTAAACAACACCAACCAGGTATCCTAACAGAAGCAATGAAACCCACCTTGTGCACAGTTGCACGTGTAGCCATTCACTGCATCGGTGCACTGTCCACTGTGCATGCAAGGTGTAGATTGGCACTCGTCGATCTCTGTTTCGCAGCGCTGTCCCGTATAACCAGCAGAACAAATACACCTGAGATCGTCGCCTACTGGCTCGCAAGTCCCACCGTTTTGACATGGATGGACTTCGTTGCTGATACAACGGTCGACTTGAAAAAAAACAAATCTTTTGTAGGCTGGGTTCGATTCCCGGTTGAGTCATACCGAAGACTTGAAAAACGGCAGCCTACTTGTGGTTTGTTCAGTCTCGTGCTCAGCGTTTATGGGTAGGTGCAAGGAAAAGGTTCACGCGCGGTGCTGTCATTGACTCGGCACCAGTGCAAGATTCACTGCGAAAGCAGCCGCACTGCCCACTGCGCAAGCGTAGATGGGCGGCTGGGTGTCGCAGACCACTCATGACATTCCCGAAAGGTGTACAAAAAGCGAGTAAACAAAATTGAACTAAATGATTCGAAGCACAGGAACTACAACAAACACAGCACCAATTCCGGACTGATCGAAGTCCAGATGAGGTGCTGCATGGGCATGAACAATATAGTTTTACTTGTGCTTGTGGACCTTTGATGTGAAAAAGAAAGAGCTTGATCGAAACGCAGCTTCAAGTACACTTCAGAAAAAATATAACTGTGGAACAGAGAGGATCGTCTAGTATCTAGAAAACGCATGTGTGTTTGTAATCTTTCATTAACGGTTCGTCGTGTGTTTGCTCGCTCGGCATGACGCGACGAAGAGCATGCTCCCCCTGCCTTTCGTCGTTAAAATAAAACATTAATAACAGCCCATACAAGTTGTAAATCTAGAAACGACCACACATTTGTCGTCGCAGCCAAATTCAATTCTAAGTTTTCGTTCGCGAGCATTGTGTGCTTTTAAATTTGAATTAAGCAAGCTAATGATTCAATCATCACTTGCGGAAACACCAGGACTACTGTTTGCAAACTCATCGTCCTCAAACTGCGCAAGTGACACGGAAACGATGCAATGTGACTGGCCACTGCGGTGAAAAGCGCATCGTTTTTGGTCTTGGCTTCACGCTCATCGCTTGTTTGTTTGTTGTCTCGAAAGAGACAAACTGCCAGTGGAATAGCCACCTTCATAAACGTAATCTAAAATTGTGCAAGTAAATAGAAGTTATTGATGAAAACAGAAGAGGGAAACAATTTTTTGCAGTGTTTGTCCGAATTTCTTTGAAATTTTCGAAAAGAGAAAGTCATCGCTGATATCCTACTACCAAAAAATTGCCAATAAACATAAAATTTCCAATAAACACCGGTCTCAGCGATTACCATCCAGCTTGGAGCAAAATTTACGACAAAATGCTGCTCTCACCGAATTCGCAAGTATTCCCGTGATATCCGAAATCACAATCACACTGAAACGAATTTATTCCATGCGAACAATTCCCGTGCATGCACGGGTCCTGCGAGCACTCATCCTTATCTTGTTCGCAGTTATCGCCCGTCCAACCGTCGACGCATTGGCAGAGGTAGCCTTGTGGCTGGTCGGTAGTTGGAACGCAGGTGCCTCCGTTGAAGCACCAGAACGACTGGCGTTCGCAAACTTCGTATTCTACAATAGAACAGAAAAAAACGAGTCGCTGTATATGAAGTTGAACGTGGCTCATCGCATCGCAAGAGTACTGAAACAAAGATTATTCCCAAACCGATAAAGTAAAAACAGCGACGAGTTCTGAACCGAAAAAAGTTCACAGTTGGTGTTCAGTTTTCAACAGGAGTCGTCTTGCGTTTGGCTTCTCGCTGGGGCCAATGTGCTCTTCTTTCATAGCAACAGAGTCATGACCGTCGGAAAAATTTTTTCCAGTGGGCGCAACTGTGGTGAAATTTCACGTTACCTACTCCGAAACTAGGAGAAAAACATTTTTCCACTAAAAGGTTTACAGCAAAATACCAAATTTCGAAATTCAGGGAGGGTCCCTGGCCCCCCTGTCATCTCTTTCCGACGACCATGGCAGAAGTTTATTTTCTTTACCAGGAACAGAAGTAGTACTTCACAGAGCTCTTACAAAGACCAATTAGTTCCCTAGTTTTCTTTCTGAAGTGATCAGACGAGCAGTTACTGGCCTTTTGTTGACTTCTTTGCTTTGCAATTACAGGATTCTAAGTCTGTCTGAAAAAGGTGCACGATGTGATAATACATTTGTGATCGGTTGATTTTCAATGTAGCTACATCGACAAGCCGATAATGCCACAGCAACTTTGAAATAGATGTTTACGGGCTGCAAAAAATCCTCCAATGCTGCGAAATAACTTCCGTGCTTATAAAGTTTTGAAACTTACCGCATTCTCCCGCGACTACACTAACATCGTCAATGGCGATGTCGCCCTCGTTTTCAAACGGGACTCTTTGAGCGGTTCCTTCGAACATGACCTTTGAAAAAAAAACAAAAGGCGACAATGAACAAAATGACGTCACAAAAGTTTCTCAGGCTGGTTTCAAAACTAGATTGACTCTTCGAAGCAGCAGAACATGCAAGAACCTATCAAAAAAAAACAAACAAATCGGTCAGCTCTTAATTTGAAAAAGTCAACGGTATAGTAGTCCTGCGCTCGCGATACAAAACTCGACTCACTGAAAGCGTGGTGTCCACGCCGATGGACAAAACCGAATGCAATGCGTAATCGAGGTTATTACGCGGACGTAGTGGAGCGCGTACACACGAAATCCCTTGACGCGAATGAAAAGTTGATACAAACCAGATCTCACGTACGGGATGCGATAGCGAGTAGGAAACGGCAAGTCATAATGCGAAAAGGTAAATCCACTATAACGGCAGGCTAAACATTTCCTTATATTGAAGTAAAAATGCATCGAAGTTTGAAACAGCGTTTTGTTCCATTGCGGTGCTAAACGTCTGTCGTCGCTCGGAGATACTATAAAGGATGCGGCGACGCGGTAGGCCAAGGTGGCTTGCCAAGAAGTGCTCCCTCGAACTTGGCGTTGCGGATTTACGCGGTGATACACCGCAACAAAAAAAGAAAACTCTCGTCTCAAAAGCACGATACGCTGCAGATGACAAAAGACTGCTGCGATATTTGCAATCACTCGCCCTAAAAGGCATTAGCATTTACCCGAAAGTCAAGGGGGAAGCTGACGTTCACTTGCTTATACTTCCATTCGCGACCTTGATCTCCCATGATGTTCCACAGCTGACTTTTGTAGGCGAACGGCTGCGGATCGAAAACTAGATATAATAGAAGAGATTCCACGTCTCTACCGTACATGTAGTAGTAGAAAGAAATGGACGAGCACTGGCGAGCCGTGCCGATCAGGACTGGACTGAATGTTCGGCCCTCTCCGTTCATTGAAGACCTCGATGCATCCATGTACCAGTAGTTTCCTGAAAGAATATGTGGAGGAAATGAACCGTCAGCATCTGATCAACGAGTACATAATGTAATACAAAATATTGGGCCTACTATTGTCATCGAACATTTACATTTAGTTTTACTATTGTTCCAACATTAAGCAAACGTGACGTACATATTTGAAATTATCCTTTTCATGATTTCAATTTAAAAAAAGTATCTGGTTTGTGTGTTTTTCACTGTAATTATCCTATTGGTGTTTGCAGAAAGCACATTTTGTCCCAAAATCTCAGGGCTGCGTACGCCCGGGCCGGGTACGACCTCATGTATTGCATCCACAGTTTGTATACACCATTCTGCTTTTTGCATTTGCTGAAAACAACTCCTGTTTAATTACCATAAGAGTAAGTCTTCCACTTCGTCCTCAGATGTCCAGGAACTATTTTATTGTGGATAAACGTATCAACAACCTATTTGAGATCTTAACAGGTTTATTGGTTTGAACAAAATTTAAGCGATACCTTTGTTGTAAACGTCAAAACCCGCATGACAACACGTGAAAATGAAACTTTGAAGAGGACCAGCAGCATTATGAGCAGTGTTGCCGGCATTTTTGTAACAAGAACAGAACATACCAACTTCACTGTCAGCGAAGTGCAGTGCCGAGTCACGTCCCCCAAAAATAGTTTCAAAAGTATTCCTCTAACTCAGGGTTTCCCAACCTGGAGTACATGTACTCCAAGGGGTACATATGCCCATCTGAAGGGGTACATTTGAGGTGAGCAATAGAAGGGAAAATATATTTATCTTCTATTTATTTCCAAATATTTATACAAATTTCAGTGAGTATATTTTCAAAAATCATTACATGCTTATTGTTAAAAATATATCTATTCAGTGGGTTTTTCTTATTTTATTCAGCCTTCTGTCACAAGAAATTTTAGGGGTACATACTCATCTGTCGAAATGCTTCAGGGGTACACGGTCAGAGAAAGGTTGGGAACCGTTGCTCTGACTGATGCAGTATTCCGAAATTTCAACTGCATAATGAAACCAACTTTCAGTAACTTGATGCCCACCCAAAGTAGTAGTCTTTTCAACAAGTTTTGCCTTGTTTGGAAATAGCACACCTCTAAATTTCGTTTTCTATCCAAAAACGACAATCTCATCAAAACGACCAGAACAGGTGAGAAAACTGTTTTGGCCGAGGTCTTGATTGATATCCGTTTCGAATGTCATGATTTTGGTTCAACGCAAATGATGTATGATTCGATAAAAGAGACATTTCCAGCCAGATACCGTAATTCTTTTCATGTCGCATTTTTCTCAAAACTCTTTTTCGCAGTCCCCGTGTTTGGTTTTAACCAGTTCTCACGAAATCATCGCTGGTTCTAAGGAATTACGTGGGTGATCTTTGGCGATCGAAATTGTTTCTTGGGCTCTTTCAATCTCCCTATGTGCCGTTTTTGGTTTACTGAGGTGTCTGCGATTAGTTCTGCGTTGGCCTGACGAACGTAAGTTGCACAAATGACTAAAACATCGGCGTGGCACTTTTTCGTAGGTTATTGGTGCCAGTTAAGCTTTATCACCAAACGTTCACCATACGTTTGCCATCGACTGTAGCAAAAAACGTGACTATTCAACAAAGAGACTGGCACACTTGGAAATTTACAGCAAAAATGGTTTTAGTCAGAAGTTTAAACGGTAGTGTTTCGGGAGCACGACGTCAAAAACGAGATGGTTAGCAAAATCTCTGCTTTAAATTCAATCATGTGCGAATCTACGAAGCTTTCAAATATCATAGCAGGATGTGCTTCACTAGGATCTGTCATCAAATTTAAGATTTGCTCCTGCCATGGGTGGAAAACTACAATGGCGGCTGGGACTGTGAGTCAAGCATCATGTGCCCGGATCCATCACAAGCACGAGCATCATAAGCAAAAATATAAGGAAAGAAAGTTGCTCACAAATTTTAGTTCGAGCTTTTTAAATATCTCCCGCGTATTTACTTTAAGCATTTAATGTAACGGTCTTGTTCCAGTTTAATGTAACGATCTTGCATTTCAACTTTCACAAAGGAAATTTTTTCAAACCAAAAGATTTTTAGTTTAACTGCCGCCGCAAGTGGTGGGTGATAGTATGCTTAACGCAAGGAGTACATCGACCTTTCTGAATGAAAAACCACTCCACTCTTGCAGCAAAATTTGGTGACGGCATAAAAATCAAATAAACTTAAACTGACCTTTGAATAAGATGGCAAATAGTTTGTTCTTCTCAAGCGCCCGAATTCTATCAACTACCTATCCCTCAACAGTCAACAATATCAAATTCCAAACAAGGGATTCGAACAAGCGTGAAGTGAGGCGTGACCTACCAATGAAAGTGGGGGTGGAANTTACCATTGAAGGAAAGGGAGACACATACCAATGAAAGTCAGGGGTGGCAATTACNAATGAAACTGTGGGGTGACACATACCAATGGAAGTGAGGGCTGACACTTACCAATGAAGGTGAGNGGTAACGTACCAATGAAATCAAGAGATGACCTACCACTAAAACTGAGGCACCAATTTCTTGCTACAAAACTCGGNAGAAATGAATTAGGTGTCTGTGCATCTTCATGATTACCTCGCAAAAGCGCATCCACTCCTAACTTTGATGCTAAATTCTGTACATATTTATTTGTAGATTTTTCTTTCACACCCCGTTGAAACAAACTGCAATTAGTTTTGGCTATTTTCATTCAAATATGTGGTTGATGCGTAGGCAATGTTGATTCTCATCATATGACCAAATTTCACAGCAATGACACTATATCCAGGGTAGCAGGTCCAAAAATAAAATAGCAACGTCTGTGACGTATAGCCACAAACATGTTGAATTTAAGCGCCCTTAAAACTCAAGCAGTAGTGTGATCCAATGCTGAGAATGCAGTTTTGATCCAAGCTATTTTTATCAAAGTGGTTGATGCACCGAACGCACATACCGACAGTTTGAAAATAGACAAAAAAGGTTCTATTTATGTGNCCTCTAATGCCGATGTCCTTGATTAAATCCAAAACAAAAATGACTTTTCATGTACACCANGCCTGCCCAACAGGCCCGTAACCAGCTTGGGTCACCAGGAAGGGCGAAGAGTTTTCTGAGAGGGGCCCAAATTTTTTGAACTATGTCCAATAATTTTAATCGATGTCCAATACATTTTTCCAAGGGGGGAGAAAAATTTTCTAGCGGGGGCTTCTCCCCCCCTGGTTACGGGCCTGCTGCCCAACCTTTTAATGTTGCGGGCCACTTTCACATGAGGAAATTTATTGCGGGCCACAAACGTTTTTTTGTGACATAACAATAAGCTATTGTGACGTAACAAATCCCTTGATTTTGATAAGTTTTATGCGATAACACGAGGTGATAATGTGTCCTATAGTTGCAGGCGGTGTTGCCAGCTTGTATGGATGTAAACCAAATCTAAATAATTGACATATTTTCGAAGCGTTTGTTGTACAAATTTTTGGGTGGTAGGCCCATANCAGAAAAACAGTTATAATTGTGGTGTGTTTTGTTGGCAAATATACATGTGCCTATAAAATAGACTAAAAATNTAAAAAGTCTGCTTACGAACTTATCACATCGCGGGCCACTTGAAACAACCTCCCGGGCCGCATGCGGCCCGCGGGTTGGGCAGCCTTGATGTACACTAACAAGTGTTTCAACAATGTGCGAATGTATGAAGTTACAACTCTGACAAAGTGCTGCAACTTCATTATATCAGTTCGGTGCTAGTTTCACTTCAGAAGCCGTCGTATGAGGCCTTTCACGCCCGCGGCGGCCACTGCAGTGGCCGGTAAACATTTGAACGGTCGTAATATTTGAATGGGTTGATTTAGAGCAGCGGTTCTCAATTCATTTTGAAGCCCGCACCCCGTCCGGAAGGAAACATCATTTTTGCACCCCTTGCACCATTTGATGTATTGTTTTTGTATTATCAGAGAAGTTCGCACCCCAAGAAGTCCTTTCTCGCACCATCTGGGGGTGCGAGCACCCCCAATTGAGAACCACTAAGCTAGAGAGTCAGTGAAGGCATCATTGGATCCGGGAGACAGCACCACATCGTTTTAGGTAGGTGGCGCGCACCTATGACGTCATTGTGATATCCTTTTAGGGAAAAATGGCGCCACATGTAAATAAATGGTCACCGCTAGATGGCGCCCATGAGTAACAAGTCACTATGATAGTCACCACAAGCGAATTATCGTAATTCTCTTATCCCTATATAATGATAGTGCAACCTAGTAGTAGCAGAGTGAACTTAGTGAGGGAGGTCTATTGCTGCTGGTTGCTTTCCTGTTAGTAATTGCCCCGAATTGCCATCTTTCTCTTGTCCTTGCCTCAGTAGTTCAAGGCGATGCAGTCAACTGCAACACGGGGAACGAGTTTTTGGATTTTCTTTGAAAATTGCCAAAAAATCACTACAGAAAATATGCAAATATAGATTTTCTCATAAATTTCAAACGTGAAGGTATATTTTTGCCATGCTCATTGGATTCCTTGCTGTGGTCCTGCTTCTAGGGATGTTTTGCACGTCACGACTTTTGGTAACTGCATGCAACTTGTCTGTTGCCACTAATACCACTAGAGCGCCTGTGTGTTACTCTGCGAGGTTGATGAGTTTTTGTCTGACACGTCACTATAAGACGCTTGATGTAATGTCCACAATAGATTGCTAAAGACCTCACATTTTACATAGTACAGTAGATCTAAGAAGAACGGTTAATAACTGCTGAGCTGTGATAAATACAAATTGTGCATTCCACAGGTGTTGGAGCAGACAGTTTTGTAGGGTGCAAAGGATATTTTGCCCGAATTTCCCCAAATTTGCTCAAAAAACGTTTATGTACGTTCTCTCCACAAATTTTCTGTAGCTGTTCGTATTCGTACATTCTATTTTCCTTTGCGATACTGGCACAGACTTGAAAATAAGAAATTTGATACTTGAAATTTGGTTCTTAATAAACCAACTGAAAAATGTACCCCAGGCTGTGCAAGAATATTATTCGAAACCATCTGGTTCAGAGCTCAGTACTATGAGCATCTGCTTACAGTTCTGAGGTTTGGCGTTCCATTCAAATTCCAACTGATGTTGTCAGCACTCAGCAGGGAACCTCACACCTAGCTGAGAACATATATGCAACATATTGTATGGCAATATGTGTTCATCCAAAAACCGCCGTTAAAATTAAACACACAGCTTTCCTGTACTTGCCTGGACTCTACCAATACGAAGTTGGTGCCCTGCAGCATTTGCGATTCTTCGGTGCACGAACCACATAAATGAAATGCCTTCTATTGCCGAAACTTTCAAGTGGGGCAATTACTCATCAACTCTCATATAATAAAACACGAAGTTACCAGAAATCGTTTGCTGATTTTATTTACATTTAATGTGTTATCTATGACATAATAAACTTTTATTATTGCACGCAGTAAATAAAAAAATATAATTTCATTGGTATTGTTAAAAATGTCGAAACTTCTTTGCCCAACTTTTTTGAGATTTTGCCCAACAAATTTTCCACAAATCAAAAATTTTGGGGTGCGTTTGCACTCCTTGCTCCTTCACCACTGCTGCATTAAATTGCAAAACAGAAAGAGTTTTCGTGTACCTGTGCCTGTGGTGTGGTCTCCGTCGGGCCCGGTGTCGTCAGTCTGTGTGGGTCCTTGATTACTTTCCCATTTTAACTCACTGTCAGGATCGTTGCTGAAGTAGCAATATTCGAAGTCACATGAATATGGGACCGGCTCTACAGCTGATAACGGAATTATAAAAGTTAAAAATACCTTCCTTGGCTTGTGCATAAAAGCAGGTTTTTTAAAGAAAAATGTTAGGTACCCGGTATATATCTGTAGGGACCCGATTTCTCTGATTCTAGGCACCCGATTTTCTCTGATTTTAGGGACCCGATGATAATTTTCTCTGATTCTAGGGACCGGAATT
>JGI24158J21664_10001151_pt1 | contig 28580 bp, 17 predicted proteins | sample Ectturendosymbi3_FD_21664 | JGI IMG/M metagenome (IMG submission 21664) | reverse complement strand
AAGCTTGTGGTGGAGACTCTTGGCTGGAACGTATAATCGCCGATAACCGTGAAACGGTGACTGTACTACAGTAAGTCACGTGGTGCCTGAACTTGCGGCCAAGTGCTTCGTGGTTTGCTGGTGCCAGGAGAACATTTTCTGCCGTAATGCAAATACCCTAATCTAAACAGTGACTTCAAGTGACAGTCTGCGACCATTGAAAATGATAAGATGTTGACTTTACTTTAACATAATGGAGCATGCTTTACCAGTGCAACTTCAACCACACAGGATATCTATTGTTGCGAAGTGAACCTCGCTGTGGCATTATTCTTTTGAGGCTGTTTGAGTTTAAAGACTAAGATCCCAGACGTGAAAACAAAAAATAAGGTTGAACTGCTGTTATTATTGGATTGCTGGCTCTGTTACGTTCCGTTAAATCTTTATGATTTGACCTCTGCAAAAATCAAGCTAAATGTGCAATATTGGTATTGTGAGTGCTCCAGCTAGTAATTAACTGGAAGGCTTTGAGTAAATCCTATCATTCAAAGCATAGCAAGAAATTCATGAGGCCACATTTCTTTTGGTTGGCTCTATTAATCACAGTCTTACAGTTATACTAAAATCCAATGCTCTTTTTGCATAACCAAGAGAACCGGGGTTTAAAGTCTAAAAAGTTGAACGGATGGAAATTGCGGCATCGTGTTTGGAAAAAGTGTAAGTTTTATGGTGTTAATTTCTTTTTCGTTTCTGAGTATACCTCATGGGCAACACATTCTGATCTCACTGCAGAGATTTATCGCTCTACAATTAGTGTATCAGGTTAGCGCAAGTCTAACCTTGCATAGTTTTATTGCAATACCTAATCGTAGATAAACTGTCATTGCTATCTGGAAGAGAATTCGTTCTGCTTTCAGAGAAGCTGTATATGCCAACAGTCTTTCAAAACTCTAATTTGTGCGAGGCAATGTTTTCTTTTTCTGTTTAAAGCTTAATTTTTGGTGACAATTGATTTTCAGTAATTTTAGTTTACCCCAACATGCTTGAAGAATTTTTCGGCAATATTATGCTTTTTTATGCTTGGCGCAAAAGTACAGTTGGAGTCGTTCTGAATGTAGATAAAACTTACAAATGTAAAATTGCTAACTTGAAAGAACTTCTAAGAAGGACTAAAGTTTTGGGATACCGAAGTAGGAATGTGAGTTTTCAGTTTTAGCCAGACTTGTGATTGTTTACGCTATTTCGACCTTTCAATACGAGTTCACAGCCCCTCACTTCATTACAAGGGCTGGAGATCTTGCAAATTAGTCAGCAAAGATACTGCGGTTACAACAATGACGAGACTTACAGCTTAGGAAGCTTTTACTGTAGATGCTTTGTTGACCACCACATTTTTGCGATGAATAATTAATCTCGAGCCGTACTGTTGTGTGTTGACTTGTTTACCAGCGAGTCTTTTACCGAAACAGCCCTCTGAGCGCTTATCGTTCTTTTTGTGGAAGAGAAGTGCAACTAGCCTGCTGCAAACAAAAAGCTGCTCAACGCAGGTCCGCAGCCACGGGGGGCGTTCGGGGGCAGTGTCCCCCCAAATTTTGTTGTGCCCAGAAATTTTTTTATTGAACATATAATGAAAACAAAAATACTGCTCCCATAAAAATGTACTTTTCCCCCCCAAACCCTAAAACCTGGCAACGGGCATGGTTCAACGTCACCTTATACATTTATGCGACATCCTCTGGGTTTGTAACAGTAGCGAGTAAAGTGAGTTTTTTATCCAAATACATTTTGCTTGCTGAACTCCGCGTAGGATGCCTAAAATGCACAAGCTTTTCTTCAACAAGTAACTTAATCCATCTATGCACTAAAGTTTTGTAGTAAAACAATATGCGTAATAAAATCTGATTTTTTCAAACAAGAATTTCTAGAGAATGGTGCAAAAATGTCACAAAAATTTAAAGTTTTATGAAACAAACTTTCAAGTATTTCAATAACTTTCTGTTACATTTTTACATGTTTTGACATTTAAAAAACGCGTTTACATGAAATGACTAGTAATATAGTCCAAAGCAAATTGAAAGTAACTGCATACCATGCAACCCGTGTTCAGAAAGGTATTGCCATTAACTTTATGATTGAAATTTCTCATCAAGAAGCAGACACCTTCCTTACACAAAGTCATGCTGTGTTAAACGATATGTTGCAGAGGTAACAAATATTTTGTCTATATGAAACATGGCTGTCACTTAATCGTTAGGACCAACCAATAAAGTTTTTTGTGCAACAGTGGTTTTCAACAACTGCCCGTTTATGAGGCACGAAGATTTTATTCAAATAGGACTTTATCTCAAAGAGATCTTCAGCGTGATTAGCCACTCTTTCTCACGAAGCCATGTCTGTACATACAGTTGGATTCCAACTGATATGGGTAAAGTTTGCTGCTAAGCGTCAATATCCCTAACACAACGCTTTTATAAGACGGCCAAGCAAAAATTATTGGACTTTATCTCTCAGAAACAATTTGCTAAAGCTAAAAATAGTATTCGGTCATGCAACTCAAATTGTTGATTGCAATTCATTTCAGGCATGGGTCGAAAGTTGATACCTGAAAGCATTTGACAGCGATTTTAACTTTAAATTTTTACAAATTGTTCGAATCAGCCAAGTGGCAAGATTGTACCCGATGAGCACACTGCTACTAGCTTTTTTCTGCCCTCTAGTGGAACCTTAAGTACTTCACAGTTCGCATCCCAAGCTGCTTTTTTCTTCTCAAGAAGTGCAAGTACTCATCGTTAAATCAGCATGGTTCATTTGTAAATTACATAAATATTCACTGTGTGTTGTGTCTAAATTGAGACAAACTGGGAACAACCTCTCACAAAAATTTCCCGTAAAGTCTCATCGCATGACCTTTTGCTTTCCGTATAATTTATCTTTCTGGCCAGCTATCCCCGATATCTGCATGCAGACCAGTTGATAAATATCAACGGAATGACTTATTAGGAGGATTAAATTTAAAGAAACAGATGAAAGTAAATTTAATAGTAACAAACTTACCTACACCATTAGCAGGAACGATGAGTATGAAATAAGAAATTGCTTTACAAGGCAGTGATAAAAAAAGAAAAGTAGGAAGCTCGGTTGCAAGTGTTGAAGCTCGAAAACATTTAATGGGATAAGTGCGTTGAGTCACGGAAGATCTTATGGTGGAATTTTGGTTGGCGTCTTTTTTGATTACCGCTGAGGATCTGTGCGTATCCAACCAGTGATGCTTTCATCGTTGTATTGGCAAAGTGTATACATACAGAATGTGCAAAATGTATACGATTTTAAAGCAAATTGACTCAGCGACTCAACGTGTATATGCTGTGGAATCTTTTCTAACAGGTGGTATTTTTATGAGTGATCTTCTATCGTAGTGAACAGAAAAATTACGTCACCTAAGTAACATGTTTTTGTGCCTCATCTTTACTGCAAAAAAGAAGACAAGTAAAATTGTACAAGCTCAAACTCCAATAAAATATTGTTTTACAAAAGATGTTAGGTTTGCGAAAACTTAAATGTATTGGCAACTCTAACCAAACAAAATCTTGCGGTCTTTCACTGCAGGTTAAAACGTTCTTCTTTTAATTGGTCGACAGCTTTAAAAATTTATATATAATATTCTCCCACTGGTATTTTTTAGAATTTGGGTATTACTTTCTGCGTTAAGCGAATTTGGGAACTATGTCATTTTGCCGACGTTATATAATACGTCTTCTGTGCCTTTAGCGGAGGTTGCAATGCCTGACTTGACTTGCACGACAGCTAACACATTTTCGAAGGTTGCAACAAGGATTGATGGTTTTTGTGCCGTCTGAACTCAGCGCATGGACAGGCAAATGAGAACATACTCTATTTTGACGTACTTACCATTAAAACCTGAAAAATCATCCGCTGATTGGAAACTCTTAATCTTGTTTTAATTACTAGCTATTGGACGAGTCATGGCTCAAGTGCAGGTAAGCAATACTTACTTCAATTCAGTTGCTGTGTAAAAATGGCACGAATAAAAATCTTCTTGAGATAAAATCAGTTCAGGTAAGAGATATACAGGCAGACATTTCACGAATGTAGTTATGAGCTTCAGCTATCAAGTCATAAGTTTGCGTTAAGAGCGAAATAAATGTGAAGTATTGCCTTTCTGATGTTCATAAGCTTGACCGTCCAACCGCAGCTTTCGCTGTTGTTACATAAAGCTGCGCCGCATTCATCGCAAATCATTTCAGCATGCGATTTGGAACTAAATAACAAAATCAGTAATAAGCGCATTTTCATATGCTAGTTTTACCATCAAAATCTAGTTTCTTCGTCACCATGCATTTTTAGAATGATGTTCGCCACTCGCCAGCCCTTGTAGCAGCAAACCTCCATCACTGTAAAAATGTTTTGCTTTTACGAATAACTATAACTACAATATAAGATTTCTTGGGCTTTGTTTTAAAAGTATGTAAATCCTCAATTTTGCTTAATGAAGTTTCCTTAAATAAAGTATTGAAACTCGCCTGACCAAGCTTTTGGAGTTTTTATCTTTGTTTAATTTATTTAAAAATTTTACCAAATGTTGATGGATTCATATATTTGTTACGTCAATATATTCCTGATATTCCTGAGCCAGCCGATGTTCTCGAATCAGTTTGTCAGTCCATTCACAGTAAACATGCTTACACCGTATTTTTNTAGATTCTTTTTAGTTTATCCCCAAAACATGCAAATATATCTGGTAAAGTGGTCGTTATGCTCGTAGTTAAAAGGTGAAAGTACAATTAATGCTGCANATTTTGTCAACTTCAAACATGGGTTCAAATATCTTCGTTTGCCTCACATGTTTCACGCACGAACAAAATCAGTCAATAGTGGTGATACAAATTTAGCTAAATTTTTAGAAGTTTTATTTTCCCCTGGGCGTCGAAGTAAGTTCATCCACACTGGTGCAAAATAAACAGAGATATCCAAAAATTTTTCTGGGTGGCACTTGGAGTTCTAAAGGAATAGGCACTGGATAGTAAGTATTGTTTTCCTTATGTAAAAGGAAAAAATACTTCAAGTGTAATGGCAATCATTTTACTGTAGATTAAAATCATTTTAGACTTACTGATATAATTTCACTGCGTAAACCGTTCTTTTCAAGTTTAATGTTTTGCCACTTCGACATCGCAAGGTTAATAAATTACACTTGAAATCTGTTCAAATGTTAACGTTTTACTCACGCAGTAAAAACGTTTTCGAATAATCTTTCACAAAAATATTTTGAACAAAAACACTTGAATATAGGCAGTTTTAATATGAGTAAAGCATTGGCATAGATGCTGCTTAAGCAAACTAATCGCGAATGAATAAGGGTCAACGTCTTATTTCAGTAACATTTTGTGTTTTTGGTGTTTCTGTTGCAACCTCTCCGGTGGTGTTGCGTTGATTGTGTGATTCACCACGAACGGGATGCGCGCTAAGAACAAAAATACATGTTTGTGGCGCGAACAAGCAATAATAGAGGATCTCGTCGGGTGATCTCTATTGTTGCTTGCTGCCACGGTGCGAAGCTTTGCGCATATGCAGCTCGGGATTTCCGATCGCAACATTCTTATACGACATTGCAAAACCTAACAGCTTGACTCCGTTCCAAAAATTGCCTTGTTGCTCTGTCTGTAAAATGCTTCTTTTATGATGCATTTGACTATGTACAGTAAATATACGTAAAAAACACATGCAGGCACATATGATGACCTGGCACTTGGGCTATAGCGTGATTCAAATGGAGTAACAAAGAAGTTGGGAAACTTCCATTTTTTGCTTTCCTTGTTCCAAGAAATTTTTTAATTTGAAATTTTTGTTCGAGGTTCTTCTCAACTGTTCTTCTCATGAAGCATTCGGTTTTCAAATGAAGTCAGCGACGCACCCCTTAACACAACCTGTTCCCTTGAGAAGCAAACACCATCAGTCACGAGTCGCACAGGCTGCTGTGTCAATAAAACGCGAACTCTCTTGCCACTTGCTTGCGCGATTATGCCGCAAGGTGGCTGTGTGAGGTGAACGACTGAATCACAGCAGTTCTCTGCAAATAGCAAGGCGAACATCCAAGAATTGCAGGTTGACAAATGCTGTACAACTGCTTATTAAATCAGTCTGCTAAACTCAGATAAGAAGAGATTATCAAGTGTGTTTGATTGTTCGCGGGCTGTGCCAGATGGCACAGTCTTTCTTTGCACGCTTTCAAAAACGACGGAACTTTAACCAAATGAACCAAAGCCGTTTCTCGGTGTGAATAAACATTTCTGCTATCATTTATACCACTGAGTGTTCATCATATGATCCTCTGATGCAAAACTATGTTTCTAGAAACAGTGATGTGCGTATTATTTAACTCTGTGTAGTTTCTGCCAAAAAGACCTCGATAAAGCTATTATGTTTTCGCATGGAGTGGCACGCCAAGAGATTTTTGAAACCCCACCACAAGTGCGGATTGCAATTGACAACCAAGCAATCTAAAATATTAGTGGTACTTTTTACAGACTGTTAGGCCGTGATTTCAGGAAGCTGAGTTACTTCTTTTTAAAAAGAGCATCAACAACAGCAATTACGGTGTTCATGGATCAAAGTTATAACAAACAGACCTTGCATACGCCTACATGATTGTGTAGAGATGTCTTTAGTTAAGAGTAAGCATAGCCGAGAAGCTAGAAATTGCACGTTGTATTAATAGCTCGTGCTTTATTGGCGAGACACGTTTTAACAAACTTGCAGTTTCACATCTCTCCGAAAAATTTTGGCAAGGTTGTGTGACATGCGATCTTGAACAGTTTGTGCTTTAATTCCATGCGGATAACCTGTTCTCACGGCACGCGATCATATAATAAACGTATTTATAGAAGTAAGTGGCTCTGTTTTAATTCAGCTTTCGGACTTTGTGTGGACACCTGCTGTCAACAAGCATGACATTATTATGGTCTGAAGGAAGTGTTGTGAAAATATTAAAGGTCGACCACATTCAGACGCAGTATTTAAGTTAAAGCCGAACGAAGACAGATTCCTGACCAGCTTGCCTTATCACTGCATGCGCTACATCACAATTTTTTCATTCCCCTTTTACAAAGACTTTGCTTTATCGGTTTCATTGCATGCTTGAAGTCTTACCTATTGTTTGCAATCTACAAAAATTACTAGTTTTTCTCTGGATTCAAGTCCCGACGAGGAATATAGACTCGTGCAAGCAATGCCGGATTGATCATACGGACATATACGTTGCTTTCAGTAACCGCTTCAAGGACATTTAAAGATACTAACATCGACTGGTACGTGTGTCAGTTACCACAGAGATCACTGTTTCTTTTATGCACTGGTCGCAATCTTTTGATTTCTAACCCTGCGTCCTGGTACCGGATTATATTTTGTGTTTTTCACTATGACGTTCCATCACTGAAAACACAAGTACCATACCAGGCTCTTTTACATTTCAACTACAACTTTACACTGGATCTTAGGCGCAGTCTCCAGCTGATTGTGTCACAGCAGTGCTTACTAGCTCATTTATGTGATTCTACCAAAATAATTGCTCTTTTATGGTATAAACAGTTCGCGCTGCCTACGAGCATCCACCTAGGTTGTTGATGCAATGTTTTTCATTTTTTATGTCTTGAGTATTCCAGGTCTACGGCTCATTTTCTTCAGCGCGCTTGGTTTTGCTCAATTCCACTGACGTCTTTAACATCCCGAAATCACAGGCTTTTCATTCATCCACAAAGATTCCTTTGGCTCGTTTTGTTCAACCTTTCCAGAGATTTGTTGTTGTTAGTCTAATCCTTCAAAGATTCAACGTTTTTGGTGACCAGTCGTTCTTCGCAGCGTCAAAACCTGCTGGCTTCAAGTTTCCTTGAGTACGCGGGGGCATGAGACGCATGCATGGGTGAACCACCTTCCTTGAAGTCGCTTATTTTTCCTTCAACGCTGCTGAAAAGCACTACTTGCACCTTGCACGAGGAAATCAGTGTTTTGCTATCAGAAAACCTTTTTCGTCACAATATACAACCCACCGAACACGTTTCGACATGACTGTCGGCATATTTGTGTTTCAGTGCGTTGGCAGAACTTCGCTCGAGAGGCAGTGATATTTGCGCGTTCATCAACCGCAAGAAAACGATTCAATGAATGCTAACGCAGCAATAGTTTGTACCGAACAGTTTAGTAGTATAGGTGTTTCCTTTGGTGTAGGAACCCAATGTAAAAGGTAGATCCACTATAGTAGCAAGCTACAGCTTCACACTTTCTCGCACTTAAAGCAGATAAATACGCGCAGGAGCTCGAAATTGATCGAAGCAATTCAACTGCTGGATATTCTGAAATTAGTACGATGGACAAAACTAATGAGCCACCACTGCTAAATAAACTGATGGCACAGATAAGAGACTTTAAATTGTCTATTTTAAACTGTGGCGTGGCGCTTTTGCTGCTTTTACCCCATCACGTTTGTGTGTCCAACGGATTCCTCGTGAGACAACAAAGGTGTGTTTAGCGTGCCGCGAAGGCGATAGAAAAATTCTGACAGACTTTAAGAAGAATCACATTCGTCATTTCACTTACCTGGCGAGGGTTTTAAAATAATTTTCACGCCGTTGAGTTGACTCGCTGATTCCGGTATTGTCGCTCCATGGATAGATCGATTTGGCATTCGCAAACACTGCACAAATTTGGGTACAGCAACAAACTCACTCCTGGTGATTCAGCTCTGTCACGTTTTTCTGTTGAGAACTTTGTGCAGTTTTACTCAAAACAGTGTGGAGATGTCACTTAGTGTTTGCAGTGTCGTGGCGGCATGTAGGTAATCTGACCAAAATATCTCGAATATGAAACGTACATAAAACACATAAATCAAACTGGCAGTTTGAACACAATGCCAATTCCGATGTATACACTTGTCTTCAATGACGGGATCATTATAGACAGGCAACCACTACCAAGATCAGTTAAATTTTTGAACGAAAAGGCGTTGTTCTGCTAACGCGCCTCTTTATCAGAGCAGTGAGGCACATCGATTNTTGAAACGTAAAGCTATAACTTACGTAGAGCCTGTCATGGCATTGACGGCGCAATGAAAATTCATGACATCACTAGTACAAGTCTGGTTTTTATTTAACTGAAAATTATTATTTGTTTATAATTCCGTGTGACTTTCATACGTTTTAAAGACATCGTAGTACTGTGCAAGCTACTTTGTTCGGAAGCTGCAATAAAACCCTCGTTTTTAAAAAAAATTCAAGTCGTGCATTTACTACAACTCATAAAATGCGGGATGTTTTGCTTACGACTGAACTCATTTTAAGCAAAAAGGAACAAAACCTTACCTTGTAGTTCCCAATTAAGGCTTGTGAACGTTAATGTATTTTTAAGGACACTATAACAGCTAGCTCATCCAAAAAAACTTTTGCTTAATCCACGATCGGTTTCAAGCTTTTTCACTCTCAGTGAAAGACAGCCCGGTGTCAGTGAAGAAACAAAATGTTTCCCGAGTTTTCATGAAGGACGCTAAAATATACGAACTTTTTGCTGCTTCAGCACATTTAATAGCGAACTTCCATACTATAATAGCAGCATATTGTTGAACCGGACGAGTTGTGAGAACACACTTTTGCACCCAGTAAATAATGCTGAAACATTTTTTCCCGAGATTAGGTACGTGCAGGATTGGCTAGTTTTCCTCAAATGTGTTGAATAGAAGTGTACACTGTTTGTTCTTAAAAAAAACTGAATAGAAATATTGTCAAGATTTTTGACACACGTTCCTAGTATTTGTGTTCAGCGCATTTTGTGTTTAAAAAAACTATTCAAAAAGTATTCATTTGTATTTGAAACTATTCAGCGCATCAGCAAATTTTCTGCACTTTTTGCGCACAAGCGTTTTGTGATTTTCTTCCACGACGCAATTTCGGGCAAAACAGAAAGAGAGTTTTGAAAGATGCTCAGCGTAGCTGAAGAAATACAACCCGCTTCCAATTGCTTTTGTTTGTTTTACGTGCTGCAGCAACCTTTCGGGTGATGATCGAGTTTAAGCGTGAAGCTTCGCGGTCTCGGGTCTTTAGGGATTATCCGGCAGCTTGGATTCATTCCGGACCGTTCCCAGAAATGGGCACGAAAATGCCAAACAACGTTGCAACCGCACTGCCCAAAAAGCGATCAAAAATAGAACTGTGAGCGCCACAGCGTACTGATTCTCTGACAAGCTGCTGCCTCCCCGCAGCGAAAATGCCCCTCGATTTTCTCCAAAAGTGCATCGTCGGAGATTCTGGGATCTTGATTGAACATGTGTTTGTTGGAAAACAAAACGTCGAGCAATGGACGCGCCAATCGTCACAATGGACAGCGGCTGCGACTCATTTTCTTTCTCTCCAGGTGTCTTAGACGAGGTGTGCTTCTGAACTTATGGTTCTCGCCCAGTCATTGACGCATATGGACTGTGATCGCTGGAGAGCCGATAAGAAACGCTGCACAACAAACACAGGTTTAATGAGCCTTCACTGTGATTCATAGGTGAGATAGCTTCACAAACGCGTGCCTTGCAGCGAAAAAAGTACTTTCGGGACGAATGTTTACTTCAAGTTTGTGCACTGAGTTCTTATCTTTCGTCAAAATCGTTGATTAGCTTCCAGACATGGGAATTCTGCATTGTGTCTACAGTTCTTCGTGTGAAGCTTTTATAACAGCAGCTATGAAAGGGGGCCCCTCATAACTCCCATATGCATGCACTGATTTATTAATTTCTGATGAAGGCTACTGCATAAAATCTTTGCAACATTTAATGACAAGTCAAGATAGGAAAAACAAAAAATGCCCTCAGTTTTACGTAAATGAGCGAATTTCGATGAGTAAAACATTTCAATGCACCTTCAGAAACCTTTAACAATCTACATTTGTCACTATAGATTACACAAAACTGTATTTTATCACCAGTAAATTATGGAACAATATGTGGTAGACGATTTTTTTTTGCAGTAATTTCGATCGTGTGGGTAATACTTTATAGTAAAGGGAGCCACCGAACAGCAGGCAAACGTGCCAAGAGTACATTGTTCAAAAAGAAATAAAAAACACTACTCAGCAAGCACGCCAAAAAGAATGCAATTATCCTTGGTTTGTGCATTAGATTCTTAAAAAGTCGAAACAAAGTTGAGTACCTCGTTTAGAAATAAACATCGTACAAACTTTTTCGTTTGCACATTTCAAAAAGGAAAAGCGGAAATTTTTTTCTCTTCAAGGTTTCTGTAAGCTGACTGCCATTGTGAACTAATTTGCACTGGGTTTTAATCTGTTCAAAAAATGTCTTCTGCAAGTTACATTGAGCTAATAATTGCGTTTCATATCGAGGAAAGTCAACACGCTTCTGTTAGCACATCCAGATGTCTCTGGATTCTATCTACAGTTGGTTTTTTAGACCAATGGTTCTTAACCCGTGGTAAATTTCATCGTCCAAAGAAGTAAATTTACTGAACCATAAATTGCAGCAAATGTAAAGTTTTATAAATCCTTGTGAACTGTAAGAGTTTGTTAATTTAATATTTTTAAAGAATTGAGTACCATTCAGTCAATTGGGGTAAATCTGGTAATCCTGTTTGATAAAAGGTGTAAGACATTGAAAAAAGGTTCAAAACCACTGTTTTAGACAAATGGCACAAGAATTCAAAAACAGAGTATCAGTGTGGGTGCCTCTTCATCAGATGCAAGTCTTTAGCAAATATATCACTTCAGGCATGATTGCTTAAGCCTTTATGTTGCGTCTGTTGTTAGTGGATTGCATCTTTTCTTGATTTGATTTAACAAAAACTTCGTCATGGCCGCTTACCAGTCCGTGAAATTAGTGGTCGGTGACATCTCTCTCTATAATCTTAGCCTTATGGAACATGTTTATATCGGTATCCTATGTTACACTGGTTGCAAGACTTCATAACAGGTAACACTTCATGCAAACCTTTATTCGTTTCGATGTAGGTATAGACGCAAGTATGAGGCAAAGACGTAGTTCGTATTATATTGTGTGCTGTACTTTGAACAAAGTAAATCACCCATTTCATTTTTCTGCCACACGTTTTGGTGTGTTTGACAATCTAAACAAATTGTTAACACTGCTTGCAGCAGTATTTACTGATGAGGAAATAACTTCTGCAAACTCAACAACGAACAAATTGTTTGAGTACTACTTCTCACAGTGATTAGAAATGCGTTTCATAATTACAGGAGACCTTTACGTCACCCCCCAGAAACAACTGACTAGTTGTCGAAATTTTGGCTCAAACGCATGAAAATCCTAAATGCTTAATTCGTCTGCATGACCTTTTCAAAGTAACCGTTTGTTTAATGGTCTACAAAACTAACCATATAAAGTATGCGGAACGTTGACTATGTTTTGACATTGCCTTGACAACTACAGTGGCGGAATTAATGGACTCTTCTTATGTGCTGCATTGATATCTTTCCATCAAGAATATTCGGCGTTAAACATAATTACTTTGTGCTGAGCATTTTTTGCGTCTGCTCGTATGAGCCTCAGAATGCCTCGTTTTTTTGCCTGCTTACATTAGAATGGTCGGACGCTGTAAGTCGATTGTTCTTTTGTGATGTGTTGATTATTCACTAGTTGGCACTGCATCAAGAGCGAATCCAGCCAGTTAGAGGGGGCGATTTCAGTAACATTGGCATTCAAGCCTCATTACGGGTTCACTACTGTGAGAGAGATGAAATATACTTCACACCACTGCTGTCACAAAACAATGGACGACAGAATGGGCTTATATCGCGAATGTTGTTTTCCGAATTGTAAAAAATTATGGTGAATAAACATACTACTTTCGTAGGTTTTAGGGGGGCCGATCGCCCCAATCGCCCCCCCCCATGGATCCGTCCCTGCACTGCATCGACCTTATTTGCATATTTCGGAGATACTGTACCGGACAACAGGGACATGACTAGGGCTGGGTTCAAGTAACAAAAATATGTTGTTTAAGTAATAAGCAATTTCTAACAGATTGCTCAAGTAAATTAAGTAATTCAAGCAAATCAGGAAAATTGACATTTGCACTTCAGAACATAGAAGCACATCAAAATCTTTGCAATTTTTAAATCAAATAATGGTCGAATAGCTATTTATTTTGTAACAACTTCGCACAAGACATAAACTGTCAATCATCTCACCACTCAATGAAGATCTAAGCCAGTGTTTTTCAACCGGGGTTCTGCGGTACCTCAGGGTTCCGCGAGAGGCCACCAGGGGTTCCGCCGGAACACGAAACTGCCTGGGACGAAATTCGCAACCACACTTCTACGCGGTTGTAGCAATACCACTGTTGTACAGTTGCATAGGGCACTAGGGCAGAGCTTCTCAAACTTTTTTATTCCATCCCCCCTTTTCACTCTCGACACATCGTTTTCGCCCCCAAGCCTCGTAAAGCAAACACAAGGTAGTAACTTTCAAGAGAAAGTATTAAATAGCTGTAACAAGCCATTAAATAGCTGAACCAAGCAACCGTATTACGAGGCTAATATTACGTTCAGTATTCTTATGAAAATAATCCACACTGTAGCCGGGCATACAGACGATCCAGAGCAAAACATTAACGGATAAATTGCTTTAGCAACAACATCCAAAGATTATATAGTAAACTAAAATTTGCAAAAAATTAACAAGTTATAATAGTAGGCTACTGAAGTTAACTCAATGATCGATTAGTGGTTGAGCGTTTTCGTCCCCTTTGTGTTGTTTTGCCCCCTATCGCCCCCTTGTCCCTCAAAATCACCCCTGAGGGGACGATTCCGCCCACTTTGAGAATCACTAGCCTAGATGTTAATGATACGTGTAAATGTCTAATTACAACTTTCAAGAGGCATTTTTGTCTGCAGTGAAATCATACAAATGCCCACAATCCACGAAAGTAACTATACAGTAATGAAACTACCACGTAATGGAAACATTAACACGAAAATATTAACAAAAAACAATTCAGTTTATAGAAGTTATCAAGCGCAACTAATGGGATGGATGCACTTGACGATTTTTAGTGTAGATTGATACAAGACAACGGAGTACAAAGAACATCCTCAACATATTTCAGAAAGGATCGGTTTTTGGGCTTGAAGATTATCATTTTTGAGAATGCCTCTTCACACAAATATATGCTGTGCAAAAGGCTAATAGTTTATGAATGGCTAGATCAGAAATGACTGGGTATTCATTTTTTGTTCTTACCCAAAAATCACAAACTCTGTTTTGAAAATTCCAGTTGCAAACTTTTGTCGATTAATAATCCCGCAAACTCATCCTGGAAATGTCACGTGTGTGGCCGCCTGAAATTTAAATTGTGCATGGTTTGCGGATCAAACTTTTTCTTAATCAAATTCCAAAGTATACTTCTGAAACTGTGTGTGAAGATTTTAACTTTCGTCTAAAACTACTCAGTGTGCTCTCAAAGCAGTTAGCCTATAGTCCCTAGACTAGAGCTAGAGTTCTAGACACAAGTGTGCCCTCGTGTCGGAAAAAAATGCAACAAGGTCAATATTGGTGAGTACGTTAAAACAATGATGACGTAACAACGCATAACTTGTGCTTCGTTGATTATTATTTTTTGATAGCTCAGGCAGACATCCTAGGCTAAATAACCGACAGCATGAAACACGGTATTACCAATGGAAGTGCAGTAGAAATGTATTCACTGCAGGTCTACTTTTAAATTTCTTGTAAAGTTTGCAAAAAGTTTTGTATCTGACTTGTCAAGCCAATTGCTTTCGCGGCCCCAAAATTACATTTCGCGACCCCAATTGGGGTCGCGACCCATAGTTTGAGAAGCCTGGCATAGGGTTCCATGAGCAGCGCAAACATTTACGGAATATTCCGCTGCAGCAAAAGGTTGAAAAACACTGATCTAAGCCTTGATATGAACAGTCTGGCACTAAAGCATCTTTCAGATTCCACTGAAGAAGGTGGAATACAATCAAGGCAGAATTTCAATTTTTTAAGCACTTTAGGGTATTCTTAATGAGCTGTTGCAGAACTGCTCAGACAAATTTGTACCTGTTGGCCGCAATTCAATTTAATGGAATGAGCTTCTATAGTTCCAAATTGCAACAACGATGACAATTTACAATTGTGACTCACAAAGCGCTCTGCACAGCAAGAAATCTATTCGACTCAATGGCTTATTTTATGTATGATGGTGCATGGCATGTATAATATTGCGTTTACGGGCAGCAACCGACGTGACTTCTAAAGTCCCAACTTTTCTAAATACAAATTACTTGAAATATCAAATAATGGTAAAATTACTCAAGCAATAAATGAAGGTTTTCAAGTACTTAATTAAGTAATTACTTACGCCTGCCCTAGACATGAAGGGGGCGATTCCTCCCCTGCCCTTTCAAAAGGGGGACACGGGGGTAGTGTCTTTTCATAAAAGTATCGCAAGTAATTTCATGGCTTGTCAAGATCAACTTGATACATATTCTTTGCAGCTACTCACCCACCCGCAAAATTCAGAATGGTTTTCTATAATTTATGTTATTATTTTTTGAGTCAACACTGCTGCTGAACAGAAACCAGCGTGTTTGATAATCATTGTTTGGTTTTTATAAGTTTCCACTGCACTCAACTCTTTCACTGCCCCCCCTGCCCTACCGCTGCTCCGGCGTCCCTGGCATATGTTGTTATCTTTATTCGTGCACAAGCACTTTTCTTTTACCGTGTCGCCCCACCCAGTCTACGATGAGATTTTTCTAACGTAAACTATACGCGAAACATCTATCTTGTGTACCCAGGTCAAACTGCGTCGATTTGCTTGACATAATTTATATCCCTTGTGGCGTTATTCGATTGCATGTAACGACAATTAATGTATCTCTATCTCTCAGTGAAAACAAACAGTAAGTGGAAAAACCTTGCTTTGAGGCTTTTGAATATATCTGATAATTTTTTTCTTTGCATGTCTATCTTCTCAGTAGTTTTGGTAAAGCAAGCCAAACCTATTCCGCAAGATGTCTGTAGAGATGTGAGATGGAAATAGCTCCTGCTACAAATTCGCTTGTGATTGATAGAAAAATTATCCCGCTTAGAAGTATTGATGCCACACACAACATGTTGGCCCAAGTTATCGCAACGTTTGTAATTAAAGCAGAGCCTTTTGTTGTATTTCTGTTCAGTTAACCATTTGTCAGCCTTGTCTCCGGTAGCATGCCTCAACGATTCGTTTGTGTCTTGATCGCTGCCAAAGCTCACAGGCCAGGAAAATATATGTGAACAATATCGTGATTGGAAACAATATTTTACGTAAAGCAGTTTTCAAAACGTAGACGTCAACTTGACATGTTCAAAGCATTTTCAACGAAAAACTTTTGTCTAATTTGTTTCAACAACTCGACCTCATGTTTACGATAAGCGTATCACAGCGTATGGTTTTCTCAAACTGTAAAACAGATTGTGTTTGCGAGAGCGTCCCAGGCATAAATAGTATCCAGACATATGAAATGCTTGGAAAAAGTGAATCAAACATTTTTCCAATTTTGCTAGTTAAGAGGTTTGTGACTACAAATTGCATTTTCCTGTTTGAAAAAACAAGAAAAAAGTTTTGCCAAGGGACACGTCTCACTGTGTGCGATGTACCCGCAACTGACCACAGCAACAGCCTCGGTATTTTTTACCTGCATTTTCGTGCAGACAGTCAGTGCATAAAATTGGTTCGGCCTAATCAGATAAAAAGAGAACAAACCATCTTCTGCAATCGTGAGAGAAACGCAGCTATCGCTGTTTTTTAGATGTTACTTGAGGTCGCCGGGTCAGCTACAGCGAAAAGCTTTACAATACCGCAGCCTGTTTTGAAAATAAATACTTGATGGGTGCGGGCAAACCCTGTGTTCCGCATCTATTTTTAAAGATAAGAACTACGCACTGCCTCGTGTGCTTTTTCAAAAAAACGTTTTCCATGGTTGGACCATAAGTCCGATCAATCTCGGTTTAAGCGAAACTGCGAGGTTGGAGTCCCGGGGAGAAAAGTATGGATCTTTTTATCAAGCATCCCTACATCAAAGTGCAGACGGATGATTTGCTCGGTGTTGTTTGCCGCACGCACCTGTTTAGAACGAACACTCCTCAGGAGAAAATCACAGCCAGCACCGTTGACAATGAGCTTAGTGAAAAATGCAGCATCCACGGTGAAGACGACCTGAACGTTACTAAAACGTCTAGTAAGTCGAGCAGTTTTTAGAAGTTAATTTGAAGCAATTTTTTGACTAAAAACATATGGCTCTCTACAATGAAGATTTATCATCATGAGTTTTGCGCTGTAATAAGACTACAAAAATTTTTAGAAGATAATTTTGATGTCTAATTTTCTTCCTATGATGTTGAAGTTGTTGACGTACGCATCAACGCTTTATTGTATGTAAAAATTTTTGCCAAGGGAGATTACTTCTGGAACAGAAACTTCAAAATATTACAAAGTTATATAAAAAAAACAACTCAAAAACATAATGATTTTAATGAAATCGTATTTCTTTTTTTTGGAAAACAACTGCTTTTATTGTCAGCGAAAATTCATTACAACTTCCATTGTGCGTTGGAGTTTGTTTTGCGATATGATCGGAGCACTGACAAGTCTAATTTGTGGCAAGTTTGTTTTTTCAATCTATTTATCTGCGATTGCTTCATTCACGGCGTTGTTTGCCTGCTATAAAAACAATGATATTCCGCATCTATTCACATGTATTTTATAGATGAAAGCCGTTTGGACATGAAAATGTTTCATGAAACGATCTGGTTTCTCACAAAGAATAGCACTTTTTCACATTTATGACAATTTTTGTTAAAATGTGTGTAGACTTCCACTTTTAATGCAAATGGTGTTTTTTTTAAACAAAACGCCTTTTCAATCCTCAACGCTGCTGTTTGAAGCAACAAGTAAAAGGATCACACTAGTTGTGAGCGTTCAGAAACAATATCAAACTCAGTGTATGAAATTCACCATGTAGCAACAAACACGGCGTTAATGACTGAAAAAGTTATGAAAATTAACGTCTGCAAGATTTTGTTTTGACTCAAATGCAACTTTGTACACACAATTATGGTAAAACTCCATCAAGCTGAATTTTGGTCGACCTGTGTGAAGTACAAACTTTGGTTTCAGACCAGACGTATATGCGTTTTGCAACTTCCCCTGATTCACATCAACAGGCCAGTGCATTCGTGTCTACAGTTTCCTAAAAAGTTTAAGAGATAGGTCTTTTGTAAAACTTGGTCGAAACGAGTAAATGGGACACTCCCAACAAACGATCATTTTTACAGGAACTGGCCGAATAATCAATAAATATGTTCAAAATTTGTTCCAATAAATTCTAATTATGAAATACATCCAGCGAAACTTAAAGAACGCTGATATAATGTACGGCGCTTTACATCTACGTTAACAGATAAGAAAAGTGTAATATATTTATGTTAACAACAAACACGCAAATGTTATCAGTAACATGTAAAAGAAAAATGTAAAAACAAGTAAAACGAAATGGGTGTTGTCCTAAGAAATCTCTTTGAAGCGATTGGGCTTTTAACATGCGTTTATATAAAACGAGTGTTTCAGGGTTTCTTATTTGAAGAACCAATGTTGTTCCATGCACCTGGTGCTGATGCTGCAAATTTGATTAAACGGAATGTGCGTCAACTGGATTGTACAAGCAAGGCCGAAAAGTGAAAACCTAAGACGACTGCAAGGCTATCTCGAATGAGGTCTCGAAACACACAGTCTAGCTAGAAGATAAGTGTTTATGAACCGATAGTAATACCATCCACTTGTGGCCTTCTTAACAACGCACGCGTGTGTTGTTGTAGCTTTGTGTTTTGCAATAGTAACCAGCTGGTCACGTGATGAGAGGAGCAAATCGTAGTGAAGCAAACAATCAAAAAAGACGCCTTTGTCAGCGTTGTCTAGTCGAGTGGCTGAGAAAGCGCAAAGAAAACAGCACCTGTTTTAAGCGCAGCTCCGCGACGCTTTTGCAACTCAGACAGACCTTGTTTGCACAAGGCTCATTTTTAGCTGCAGCACAGGAAACTACTGTCGCCATAAACGCGAAAATACACGCAACATCTTCTAACTCAACTTTGAGCAGAGATGTGCCCGGTGTTGCACCTTTTCTCTTACAAGTGCATTTTAAGGCTCATTGACAAGTCAATCATATTTCCACCAAATGTGTTCTGCTAAAAGTGAAGTGAGATTCTATAACTGAATTAGAATGCTGCAAGCACAAACATGCACTGGGTTACTTTTTTGATATGTTGCATTCTTGATTGATCAGGTTTTTCGAGATAAACAGCATCGTCACGTGTAGATGCACGCGGTCGAGTAAAAAATTTCAAAACTGTAATCGTTTGATGCTCTGGAAATAAATCGTTCATGGCGACATGTGCTGAAGGTAATTCCAATTTAGTTGAGCAAGACAGGAAATTTACGTTATGTCATAGTTGCTAGGGCAAAGACAATATTTGCCATTTCTCATAAATCTTCCATTGAAGAAATATAATTTTAAATAAAACGAGGAAACAGTAACCTACAGAGACGATTGTCTGCTTAATTGTGATTCACAAGGCCAAAGTAGCTTTCCTGGAAAAAGACGTTGTTTGTTTCTCAGTGATAAAACGAAAAGTTTTTCCAAGTTTGGTCATTGGTTATTTCCAAACAATTTACATTTCCTGAACTGTGTGCTCGCTGACGTGCTTGCTCTTGCGTCATATGCCTTGGTCAAACCCTTACGTCACAGTTGCCTTTGATTTCCTCTTGGGTAGTTCCGTCTACCTCTGCTAAATTCCGCCTGTTGTGACCAAAGTCACGAGGGGTAAGTTGCCCACAGTGAAACAACCTTTCTTACCAGTGAACAATTTATTTCGGACACGGTTGGTTCAACGAAATTCTGAACTGCTAACAACAATAAAACCGTCATTGCTAAGAAATAGAACTATTTGCTGATGATGACCATACCAACTTCATTGGATGTAAAGTGAAGATCTAAACACTTACGACGCAAATACCGCAACTTTGTCAGTTTCGAAAAAATCAGCTTTTAAATCAATATTAACTGTCTCTCAAGACACATGTACGATTTTTTCTTTAAGTCAAGAATAAGCTACTAGTTTCAGAAATAGTTCTGATAGTTATATGCAGTTCTATGTCCAGCACAGAAAAAGGTTTGACAATTTACACAAGATTAGTTGTAAGTAAGGAAAAAAAAATAAGATGCCTATTATAAACTACAGGCAGTTTTATTCTATACCCTGACATTGATCCAGGTTTACGTAATTGGAGTGCTCAAGCGGATCGAAGTACTTGAACCTCGTAGCTTCTCAGGTTGACATACGAAGAAACCTGTGAAACCATTCCATGCGTTGCGTGTTACGACAACAGTTTTCCGTAGGCCAGGTTTTCTCAAACGTTCGGTCACGGGCCTCATTTCTGATTGTGTTTTCTCTCGGACCCCAATCTTATGTCGCATCAATTTTTCCGCCCAACCAGCGCAGAAGGATAGTGCAAAACGAAAAAACAAATGACACTCAATGATGTTTTATTGCACAAAACTGCCAACATCAATGGGACGAATTTGGTTATTTTTACTGCACAATTTATCAATTTTCGAAGCTAATTCTGACAGGTAAATTCGTAAGTCAGAGTCAGCGGTATGTCTGGACCTGTATTTTGTCTTATGTTTGTAAGAGGTGAAAACCTCATACATGTAGGTAAATGGCAAAAGGCAATAAAATTATAGCCGCCCTTTCTGAGAACAGTGGATATTCGTTTTAAACATTTAACCAGAAAGACGAAAGAACAGTTTGACTGAAATTTATCATTAAACTTCGATCAGATGACAATTCGGTACATAATTCTTCTTCGCGTCCTGACGAGATCACTTTTTGCATCAACAAAGGGTTAAAATCCAATCAAAATTCTCATGTGTCTCTTCTGGAAATCAAGATTTGCGATTGCAAAAAACTGCGAAATCATTTCAATTATTAATCACTGTGGTAATTATTCATGACATAGTACACACTGCGAAATGTATATGTTCAACATATTTTACAGTAGTTTTTGCGATATGTTCATAGACCTCTTGTGCAGTCGTCACGGAACTCCAGTGGTCTGCGCGTCATATTTTGGAAAAAGCTTGCCGCCCACTGTTTAATTACTGAAGTCAAGAATTTAGCTCTTTGTGCGAAATTCCAAGAACTTTGTGAAAGATTTCTCAACAAAGAAGAGCACCGCTGTAGTGCAGAAGAAGATCCAAAAAATCAGGTAAACTTAACAACTACTGTTAGGACTGGCAACCTCTTTTGCGATATAATCCAATAACTCCAAAAAGTATCTCTAACCTAAATAGTGATAACACTAAACTTTCAGACTGGCAAACGAGCCGGCCAGCAATGACCCTGTTGCAGTTGCATTTCACTAAAAACGCTGATTGTGTGAGCCCACAAAGTGGTTTGCAGAAGGCCGATTAGAAGGTCAATTGCCGACCATGCTACAGTTTTTACAGCTTGATTGGCAATGATTAATTGAAAGGTTCACTGCATACGCAATTGACTACGGGAAACATCCGGGTCTTATTACATCGCTAAGCAGTTGTAAATCGCCGGCACAATGCGCACGTTATCGTGAGAGCTAGTTCGCAACGAGAACATCCAAGCCCTTTCCACGCAATTGCGCCAAGTGCCATAAACATCCACCTCCTATCGCACTACAGCAAAGAGTTCTAGTTCTTGATAAAACTGGGAACGTAATTTAAGTGCAGCTGTGGATCAAAACGTTTAATTACGGAGTTCGTGACACTGAACTTACGAACCTGATCCAACAGCACCGCCACCATTTGCATGGCAGCAAAACAACTCAGCAGTTTAATATTAGAAGCGATGACAGGTAATCGCCAATACGGACAAACTGCTTGTTTTTTTCTTCGAAAAACTAGCCGTGCGCACAGTTTGACCGCTGACTGCTTTTAATCTGCACAAACCACGCGCTTGTAGTCACCGTATATGGAGAACAATTCGTGAAACCTTCTATGGTTTGGCAATGCAGTTTTTCGCCCAACTCGCTATAATTTCCGTTTTTCTCTGCAGTAACTTTGCCAAAGCATTTGAAAACCAGTCAACGATGACCCAGCTGCTTTTTCTAATAACTTCGTCATTAAAGCACTCTACAGAAGCTATTCTAAAATAGCCACTGCTCTTAATGAATGCAAATGTAGCAGCGATGACTGTAAGCTTTTCCATTAAGAAAAAGTATATATTTTTATGTGAAATTTTCAAATGCAAACTAGAATCCAAAACTTTTTACATTTGTTCTTGAATTATTAGTATTAAAACAACAAAAAATTAAAACTTAAACAAAAATCTTTTGATGAAAATTACATTATTTTTAATTTGTTTTTATTAACAGCCACATGATCTTTCTCCGATTCTAAACCGTGCTCTTGACCAGAAGCGTGGCAAGAATACTCAATTCTCGTTTAAAAATTTGGTGTTGTGTTTGCGTTGCTACAGCAGCAAAACAAAGCAAGAAGTGACTACCGCAAAAAACATTGGTGTTCCTTTGCAGTTTCAAATGTTGAAAAATTAGCATCTTATTACGTGCAGAAACGTCTATTCTATGCTGTTTGAAAGACTTATTTAGGTCCACGTCTTGTGAAAATGCCCAAAATCATTTAGTAGCAACCAAGTTCAACTTTGAACGCAACTTGGGTTTAAAAAATTGTAAAACCCTTTTCGACAATTTGCAGTGACTTTTCTTGGCTATCTGAGAGATGATAGTCATGAGCGTATGGTGAAACAAGTAACATGAGAACTTTGCAAATGGTACTAACAGTTTGTTTCAAGTAAAAAAATGTTGCAAACCAGTTTGCAACTTCCAACTTTTGATCTGATATACACAGTCTGACTTTAACATCGACAACGCATAGCATGTAATGACGTCTATCCAATTTTCATCAACATTCCCATCAAAGTGGTTCAGGGGCGGAGCCGCACGTTTTCACCCGAGGGGTCACTGGGGCCAATTACATCACCAGGGGCCAACTATGTTACTAAAACAAAGTAAAGTAGAAGTTTATTTGACATCGAACAAACTTTATGGAAGACATGGGGTCACCAAGCTGTATTTTGAGTGGCATTACATATTTTGTTCATTCGTTTAAATTGTTTGACGCTTTTTGTATGTCTTCATTTTTACCATGCCACCTTGCTACCTCTCTAGTTCCGCCCGTGGAAAACGACTGTTTTTCGCGACTGGATTGACGATTTCGTTAAGACAACGATGTTTTCATTCGAGATAACTTTTACGCGTATTTTAAATGCGTTGCACTCAAGCGCGTAGGCAGGGGGAAGTGGGAGCCACGTCCCAATTATAAAAAGTTGCACAAAATTTTTTCAGATTTACCAAGACTTTATTGTGCAAGTCAAAAAGATACTTCCGTGCAAATCAACGAAACTGCTTGAGGAACCTATCCTGCGCATGAGTCTAGTCGAACCTGATCGATGCAGTATGTTTTACCAATTGTCCATGATTAATCAAACTTTGCATATAGTGTAAGTGTAAGGGAATGACTGACGTTTACTTGTGGTTTAAGCTATGTGTGGAAGTTGGTGACTATGAAACACAAACTTGTACCTAACCGCTTGTAATCACTAACTGCAAGTAAAAACAAAGAGTAACGCTTTTCGCAGCAGTTTCTGGCGCACCAGCTTGCTGTATTCCACCTAATGGTGATGACCATCGCAATTTCAAGACCATCGCAAAAATCCATCTCCGATAACGCTGGTGTGCCACGAATGTAACTTATCCTTGTTTGCAGCGCATCTTCATTTTACATTTTTTATTCGTTGGTGAAATTGTTTGACGCTTTTTGTATGTCTTCATTTTTACCCATTGTGTAAAAAATTGTGCACGATGGTGATGAGATTTCGTTATAATTGCTGTTGCGCATTTCGTGAGATTGGATGTGCAAGTGCAGTAGAATTCGCTTAATACATCCACCTTGCTCCTAAGCGATTCTGCATTTAATAAGCGGTGGAATTCCAAAGAATTTCAACAAGCGCCTAACGCAAGAAATCATGTAAAGGAACCACACCAGGAAGTACATCTCGGGACAGGGGTAGTCCAGCCAGTAAGTTTGGGGGGCGATTTCAGTAATATTTGGCATTCAAGTCTCATTATGGGTTCAATACTGTAAGAGAAATGAAATATACTTCACAACAGTGCTGTAACAAAATAATGGACGGCAAAATGGCCTTGTATCGCGAGTGCTGTTTTCCGAATTGCACAAAATCATGGTGAAAAAGCTTTTTCGGAGGTTTTAGGGGGGCAATCGCCCCCTCTGGATCCGCCCCTGAATCGGGATGGCACAAACTCTAAGAACGCCCGGGCGTCAAGGCAGTGATGCAAGGTTGGAAGCAAGTGATGTCGTTTCAAAAACATTTCCCAATGTTAAAGCCTGCCCTGAGACGAAAGGACACCAAGAGGTGGTGCTGCTATTCTGACGAAGAGTCGGCTTTTGTTTTCTGTTGCAGATAGTGGCTGCTTTAGCCGGGCCCTTAAACAAGAATTCAGCTACAATTCGACTTGCTCACTCTCACAGATATTTAAAGTGAAGCGCGTTTAGCAGCTGGGAAATGAGCAAGACGCTTGGAGTTCTTTCGCGATGCGCAGCCGACCTCTCCAGTCTACCTACGTCGCTCTTGTACTGTAGTGTTTATTGTTGTGACAACTTTTTCAAAGACTTCTGTAAGTGTAGCTGCACTAGCGTGCCATGAAGCCTGACTATCAATGTGCTGATAAATATAGCGCTGTGCTTGTAACTTATGTATTTCACAGGACTGTGTTGTTTCTCAAGCACTTCAACCGGATCCTAGTACTGTTTGTGCGGTTCGTCGAAAGGGCAAACTTTTATACCACAGTTACTTCACAAAGCCGCTTCGCGTCACAATGGATTTGGCGTGACAGGGGCCCTCCTAAATTGAAAATGGACCAGTGCCAACCGTGGAGAAAGGTTTTAAGAAAATCATGACGTTTATGGGCAAAAGCCCAACATGACAAATACAGATAGACGTGTATTTGATCGACTGCCTCAATGGCGCCCTACCGCCAACTTGGTTCAGTCTGAAATAATAAGTTCAGCTACTGCACACTCCCTTAACTCCGTGTGGCAGACACATCAGACTTGGATACAGGGTCGTCGCCAGCGGGGGAGCCAGTGGTGCCCGCCCCCCCATTTGAAATCGGTGCACCCCCATTTCACGTATGGCCTCCCAGTTGCTGCATACATCCAATACTGTATTTGAAAAATGTGCCCCCCCTTCTGGTTTTTGGCCCCTCCATCTTGTTTTTGGCCCCCCTGCTGCTAAATCCTGGCGACGGGCCTGCTTGAATACTCCGGAAGTGGCTCGATTCAGTGATGCTTATCTAACTGCATTTCCTTGTCTACCGGAGTTGTTACACTACGCAATGTTTACCTTTCGATTGCATGATACTAACATAAAAATATAATTCTTTAATATTATGAAAACTTCTTTATGTTCATTTCGGTGTCAAAATTTTTTTTTATTTACAGAAGAGTTGCAATTTTATGAGCAATACCACTCATCATAATTCAACAGTTAATTAAAACCGTAGTCGGGTCATAGAAACGGCTTATCAAATTTGAACAAGAGTTGTCGCCATATGTATGTTTAAGACTGCAAGTAATTGTAGTCCATTTAAGCATTCCACTTCTGAAAATGTGACGTATCTTTCATCTTCACAAATTGGATAAGAGGAATAAAGGATTATTATTAATCGATGAACAATTAAAGAGAACTGTGCATCGCCTTCAAAGGGCGTCGACTTAATTTATCACGATCAGGATTGCCTCGAGTCTGCAGCGTTGCGATAGGCAATGCCGACAATAAAATAGATAACGCGTTCTACCTTTTCGCCCTGGAACGCGCGCGTATACCAGCATCTACCCTTCTACACACAAATCAGTAAGCATAAACAAACCCATTCGTTTGCCGACGGTCTTATCCCATCACCGCTACCTCTGCTACATATCACGACGTTCCCCTCAAAAATGCCAAGTCTGTGTTACTCGACAACTATTCACAAACGAGGAAGAAAACGGGATGTATTTTTGATTAAAAGGTGGTTTAGCAACGAAGATAAAGCAAGTTACACACTCCCATACCGATAAAGTGCGAATGAATCGCTCTTTGTTCACATACAGCAAAGTTTCACATAAATCAGCAGCCAAAGAGTCGAAAGAAAGCCCTTAAATCACCTTCTTCTGTTCGTCAACACAATGTGACGATTCAATGGAGAAATGGCAGCATGCAACTCGGAACGAAAATAAAATAATCTCTGTCACAGTGCAAAGAACGAAAAACAACAAAGTAAAACTCAGGGAAGACGCTGCAAATCAATCATTCTGTCAAGTCTTGCCACTGTTAAGAAAAATGTGCAGTCGTTTAGCAAATTGAAGTCAGTGTTGATAAAAACCCAAATGGTGAACAGTAGCCGACAAGTGATGCGATGGTTATGAATAAGACGACTTAACTCGCCTTCTATCTATCCACGGCTTAGGCTTGCTTTCTTGATGGCGAACCGGATTTGCTCAGAGTTTGTTAAACAGTAGCTGATAGCATGATGCGCTAGCCTAGCCACCCGTTTTTTGCCCCGCCGGTCGCGTTCCGTCCAACTTCACGCCTTTTCAATTACAGAACTTCGTGAGCTCCAAAACATCGCCAGACACGATCACTGCTGCCATTATCACGTCAGAACGTGCGCAATCGCCCGCCCGAACAGCGTTATCCACACGGAAAACGATGTAACTGTCAAAACAGGGTAAGAAGGCAGTCCAAGACGACCGCAAGCGTTTCGCCCGCCATCGCTTTGCTGCCTTTGCTTCTTTCCAGCACTTCCATTTTGGCCGCGGCCAACAGGTGCTACGTCGGGCTTGACAATCTTCTCATGCTGTGCGTTGGCTGTATTCACTACCACTTTCAGCAGTGGGCTAGTCTTTCGGTTAAGCAGCGAAGAGGTAGCCAATGTAGCTGTTGTAGTTGTCGAAGAGGTGGTGCTTGTAGTAGTGGTAGTAGTAGTGGTAGTAGTAGTTCTTCTGGCATTATCTGTAAAACACAGCGCCTTTAGTGCCTAGTTCCAGTCACTTGTGCAAAACAAAAGTACACTACACAGCACTCATGGTTTCATCTTACGGCTCGATACACGGAATTATCAAACTCAAGTGTTGCTGTGTGAGGCACACCATCCACAAGTTGAGGAACAACCTCGGTAATCAGCCGCAGACAAGCTTAAGCGACGAGACCTTTTTTCGCGTCGGAGCCTGGCACGCGAGAGAATCCGATATCGCCCAGCCCCGCAAGCTATCTTCCACAAGTAACACAAGCAAAAACAGACAGGTCAGTGATTTCGACTACCACAGATGATCACCCGTCGAAGTAGAGAAAACGTTTTCACAGTTAGGAAGCTGCAGCTAAGCAACGCGCACTTGGCAAAAAATTCTGTATACAAATATTCGTCACGCGATTTTCGCTGCTTGATCAGTGCTCTGCAGTTGAGCTAGTAACAACTTATCGCGATTGCAACAAGCCACTCCAAACAGCATTGAGTTTGGTATCACCATGTTATAGCGCACATATAAGACGCAAAAGAGTTTTGTTGGATATGACTGAAATTGGTTTAAGAATCAAAATATGAGAATCATGCCAGTTTGACATATGCTGACACGCACGATTAGTCACAGTCAACTAAGTCAAACCGAATTCGATAACTTACATTTGCATTTCACGGATATTCGAAGACGCGTTGTGTTTTTTCTGCAACCAGGATTTTTTCGATGATCTTTTTGAGGAATTGCTTTGAAACAATAGCATAGCAAAGATTTAAATTTGAGGAATTAGAAGGCATGAGCGACAAAACAAAGATGTGGTGCGGTAAATATGTCGGTAAAATAGGGAGCACAGTTCAAATGCATTCTAAGTAAGAATCCTGTTACGCAAAACTTGATAGTGAGTAGATTCTCTAACGAGAGCAGAAATTTTAATTGGTGCGGCGGTTTTATCGTCCACTGGCTATAAGCATGTAATATTTTCCCGAAAATTGATAAAATCAAAACAGTCAATGTCACGCACACTAAACATTTGCGTATGGTCACACAACTGTATAAGAATTCTCGGAAGTCACTGATAATAGTCGTTTTTTCTACTAATCAACAATCACATATTTATCGTTCAAAGCTGAATTAGTGCGTAGTGAAATATGTCTCACTACAAAACTTTTCACCCTGAAAGACGGGACCTGCTTCATGACCATGCATGTGAGCATGTGATAACAAAAACATGTATTGTAACATCCACGGACGCAGCCCATTGTATGCACCACATTTGCGACTAAACGCTTGGATCAAATGTTCACATAAAGTTTCACGCTGCAGCAGTACCAAGTGGACCGCACGAATTTTCAGCACTGATCCGCTACACTCAGGTCTCATCTAGTCGTTCACGCCCTCAGTGGCGTGATCAT